>Ga0209292_1000034_pt1 | contig 204464 bp, 188 predicted proteins | sample GOMGulsemesocosm_2_FD_184634 | JGI IMG/M metagenome (GOLD analysis project Ga0209292, IMG submission 184634) | Methane-oxidizing microbial communities from mesocosms in the Gulf of Mexico - GOM9C Gulf of Mexico (SPAdes) (version 2) | ecosystem: Environmental > Aquatic > Marine > Cold seeps...
TGGCAAGGTTGTGCTCTACCAACTGAGCTATTCCCGCAATGGCGTCCCCAAGGGGAGTCGAACCCCTGTTACCGCCGTGAAAGGGCGGTGTCCTAGGCCTCTAGACGATGGGGACCCTGGACCTTCACAACACTACTGTGCCGGAAGAGCTGCGCATTCTAGAGATACCCCCCTACCCTGTCAACAACTACTTAATACTTTTTTAATATTTACAAAAACAAGGACTTAGCGGAATTTCAAATATTACAAACAAGCACCAAATTCACGCCAACCCCCACCAAAACCAACGCCCTATTCAGTAGTATCACCAAGGCCCATGGCTACCAATACACCCTCACACATATAACAGGTCTTGCCAGCTTTAATTGCGGAAGCCATGAGCATGAACAGACGAGCCAGCCCAACAATAAGACAAAGCAAGCGAAGTCGAATCGATCGAGCCAGAAGACCCAGAGAAACTACCAGCAAAATACTGCCACACAACTTAATCGAAGCCTGACACGGCCAAAAACACCCGAAGCCAGACCAAACCCCTCCCCCTAGACAAACTCCGGCTCAGCGGAACTGCAAGACTGCACTACCACATATAAATCCAACAAATAGGTGCGGTTATCCCCGAGGTCAAAAACATCGGCGATCAAGCAGAGAAGAAAAAGGCAATCGTAGCCTGAAACGGCCAAAAATATACTAAAGCGGGACCAAATCCCTGGAAGGATTTTGCACGACATTAGTCGCCCGTTAGGGTGAGTCCCCGGATGGGGCGAATGTAACGAGAGGCAATCTCGTTTTCCCTGTGTAGAGAAACCGCGATATTGACTGCAACTTTATAACCCATCAATACCCTAGAACGGATAAAAATGGAGCGGGACCAAATCCCCGGAAGGATTTTGCACGACATTAGTCGCCCGTAAGGGTGAGTCCCCGGATGGGGCGAATACAACGAGATGCAATCTCGTTTTCCCTGTGTAGAGAAACCGCGATATTGACTGCAACTTTATAACCCATCAATACCCTAGAACGGATAAAAATGGAGCGGGAAACGAGATTCGAACTCGCGACCCCAACCTTGGCAAGGTTGTGCTCTACCAACTGAGCTATTCCCGCAATGGCGTCCCCAAGGGGAGTCGAACCCCTGTTACCGCCGTGAAAGGGCGGTGTCCTAGGCCTCTAGACGATGGGGACCCTGGACCTTCAAACGACTGCTCGTCTGAAGTGGGGCGCATTCTATTGAGCCTACCCGCCCCTGTCAACCACTGAGCTTTATTTTTTAAATATTTGTTGAAACAAAGACTTAGGGAAGCATCTGCTTTAGAATTTACAGCAATAGCCGATAAAGAGACTATACTTTCTAAGGCTGCAGGATTGTCTCACAAATGGAATTGACAAAGAATCCGACGGCTACGCTAATCAATTGATTTTTAAGGGTATTAAGGCGTTTATCAATGGCAGGATCGGTCCCCGTAATTGTGGTTGCAGGCATTGTAGTGGTGCTAGTGTTACTGGCATGCTATGCCCTGTTCGTCCACTCATCCCATAATAGACGAGAAAAACAGCGGCTATTGATTTCTTCGCTTAAAAATCGCTGCCGTAAAATAGAAGACATTAAATCCTGCTTCCCGGCCAAGTACCTAGGCAACAACCTCACCGTCATAATGCAAATGGCACTGGTTCAGTCACTAGAAGAGCTGTGCCGCTTGCAACCTGAAGTCTCCGCCCACGCCATGGCCTTAAAAGCTCAGAACGAGCAGTTGATCGCCATCAAAAGCGCATCACCTGAAAGCAATCTACGCTCGCTAACCGATACGCGCCAAATTCAGGGTACCCGGAAAAACATGCAGCTTATGCATAAATTTGTTCAGCAATTACATGCCAAAGGCTCCATTACCGACCCCGTTGCCATGCAAGCCAAGGACATCATTAAAAATAAAATAGTGTTACTGATGTGTGACGAGCAAGACATTCGCGCTCGATCTGCCCTTGGATCGGACAAAAACCAGCTGGCCGCCCATTGCTTTAACCAAGCCAGGGAATTTCTAGGTAAACATAATAGTAACAATGTTTTTGATGAGCATATCAAGCAACACACCGAGTGGATCAGTGATGCCGTTAACCTTGCGCGGGCCGATCAAAACCGTGAGGACGCAGAAAGAGAGGCCTTTGAAGGCGAAAAACGCTGGGAAGAAGATAGCTGGAAAAAGAAGAATATGTACGATTAAAACAATACTTATACAAACCAAGGGCGACAACTACGCCGCCCCACTACCGCCGTAATTTAAGGCTGATTGAACACCGCAATAAACGCACGAATGCGTTTAGCATTTGCCCCCAAATCACTTAGGCCCAGCCGCGAAGCGGAACGCAAATCAACGACCACACCCTGCTCGCCTACACGGCTACGAATAACCACATCATCTTTAAAACCGAAAACAGCACTGCTTATAACAGCCTCGATATGCCCCACCTCCTTATTATCAGCGACGACCTGCCAACCCAACTCCTGCACGGCGGCCAAAGCCTTGGCATGAGCTGCCGGCAGAGCCAGGCCGGTTTCAATTGTCTGCACATCAGCGTAGGCCTGTTGCTGCTGCACAGCCAACTTGGGGCCTCCGTAAACCAGAGAGTTTTCCCCTTTTTTACGTAACTCCAATACCTTTTTAAAGGCCGGAGGGTCAATCACATCGGTGGAGATATCATGAATAGGTGGCACAGATAAGCCACCAGATAGAATCAAATTACCCATAGCCAGAAGCGGCAAGGCACCCAGCACCACGGTCCAGCCAGCCCCTGGAGCTCGGTTACCTCGCCCTAACGCCCACAGCATGACAAAGACTCCGACCAACCCAAAAGCTGCCGCTGCTAAAATTGAAAATGAGGCACTTAAAAACCCTGACTTAACGCCTAACCAACCGGCCCGGTAACCGATAATAAATAAGGGAATTAACGCTACTAAGATTATCTGCATACGCAGCAACCACATGGACCAAGGTGTTTTAACAGTATTCATAAGTTTCCTATTTGCTAATAATAATTAAACCCGCACATCGGCGGTAAATGAAATGATTCTAGAAATATGACTGAGTGGCAAGCCGCACTGCTGCTGCAAATCATTAAAAGCTGCCTGCGCCGCTCGCATATCTCGCTGTGCTGTTGGCTTTTTATCGATAACCCCCTGAGCCATTAAAACCGCCACTACATCATCGGTGAGCACAAATGTATCCTTGCCTACCATGCGTAAAAAACGTGGTGCCGACAAACCTCCGAGCTGGTACCCCTGCTTTTTTAATAGTATCCATAAATCGACAATCTCGTCTTCGGGCCAGGCCGCCAAAAACTGGCCAAATCCGCCATGTTGCTGACTTATTTCACGAACCATCTGCGCATTCCGCCGAACCGAGCGAATTTTTCCCATATGCCGAATAATGGCTTTATTTTGCATTTGATTATCAAGATCCTCATCGCTCATCATAATGACATCGAAGGGCTCAAAACCAAAAAAAGCTTGCTCAAAAGCCGGCCACTTAGCATCGACTAAAGCATGCTTTAAGCCAGCACGAAAAACCCGGCGGCTTATTTGAGAAAGATAATAGCTGTCGCTTTGCTGCTGTAATTGTTTGGCCGAGCACACCTCGGGCAACATAGATCGAACGTAAGCACTGCCGCCTTTATGCAACTCAGCGGTCGCTAAAAACTCACTAAAGGGCTTCATATTTACCCCTCAGAACCCGAGTTTTCAGGGGCAAGCTTAATCGACAGGGAATTAATGCAATAACGCAGGCCCGTAGGTGCGGGGCCGTCAGGAAAAACGTGGCCTAAATGACTATCACAATGCTGGCAAGTCACTTCAGTACGAATCATGCCGTGGCTGCTATCTTGGTGCTCAGCCACCGCCTCATTCTCCGCCGCCTGGTAAAAGCTGGGCCAACCGCAATGAGCGTCAAACTTAGCGTTCGAATGAAACAATAACTCGCCACAACAGCGACAAAGATAATCACCCTGCTCATTACAATCCCAGTACTCGCCACTAAAAGGCCGCTCCGTGCCCTTCTGTCGGCAGACCTGGTATTGCTCAGGGCTAAGCTTATCTCGCCAGTACGCGTCGTTTTTTACTGATTCATCTGTCATACTAATCCCTGAAAAGAGGTGATTCGGTCGTAATAATACTAAACTGCAATACAGTACCGAAAAAAACTAGCCAGAACCATACCTACTCACTGACCACTGCAAAAGATATAGCATAAACATGTTCACTCTAGATAAGTCCGATAAACTTCACGGTGTCTGCTACGACATCCGCGGCCCAGTACTGGATCACGCCCAGCGTCTTGAAGAGGACGGCAGCCGTGTTTTAAAACTCAATATCGGCAACCCAGCGCCATTTGGCTTTGCCGCCCCCGATGAAATTATTCGCGACGTCATCCACAACCTGGCAGCCGCCGAAGGCTATACCGACTCCAAGGGTTTATTTGCCGCGCGTAAAGCCGTAATGCAAGAGAGTCAGCGCCTAGGTATAAACGATGTTGATATAGATGATATCTACCTCGGCAATGGCGTCAGTGAGCTTATCGTTATGGCGACCCAAGCGCTGCTAAACAGCGGCGATGAAATTTTGGTGCCCGCACCTGACTATCCATTGTGGACCGCCGCTGTCAGCTTAGGCGGCGGTAAGCCGGTGCATTATTTATGCGACGAAGACAGTGACTGGCAGCCCGACCTCGCCGATATCAAGTCGAAAATTAGCGGCCGTACTCGCGCCATTGTTATTATCAACCCTAATAATCCGACCGGAGCAGTCTACAGCGAAGACATGCTCGAGCAGCTGGTACAGATTGCCCGCGACCACAATCTAGTGATTTTTGCCGACGAGATATACAGCAAAATTCTTTATGATGACACACCGTTTACCCCATTGGGCCGTATCGCCCACGATGTAATCTGCGTCAGCTTTAACGGCCTATCGAAAGCTTACCGGCTGGCCGGTTTTCGCTCCGGCTGGATGGTTATCAGCGGTGACAAACAGCGAGCAAAGGGCTACCGTGAAGGCCTAAACATCCTCACCTCGATGCGGCTATGTGCAAACGTACCGGCCATGTATGCAGTACAAACTGCCCTAGGTGGTTATCAAAGCATTAATGAACTCATACTGCCTGGCGGACGCTTGTTAGAGCAGCGTAACATCGGCTATGACGCTCTCACCAGTATTCCTGGCGTGTCTTGCGTCAAGCCCAAGGGTGCGCTGTACCTATTCCCTAAAATTAATCTTGATCAACACAAAATTAAAGATGATGAAAAGCTGGTATTGGACTTCCTCCGCCAAGAGAAGGTCTTACTGGTACAAGGCACGGCTTTTAACTGGCCCAAGCCGGATCATTTACGCATTGTTTTCCTTCCCAACAAAGAAGACCTTGCCGATGCCATAGCCAGGCTGGGTAACTTCCTTGAGCGTTACCAGCAATAGTAAAAAGCCGCGTTATATCGCGGCTTTTTACTATCGCTACTTTTATTGCGGCACCGTTAGCCTATAGAAAATGAGCTGGCACAGCCTAAGCCTAGCTATGGAATTTTGATTTTCAGGCTCCCTGAGGTAGAAGTTCGATGCCAAGCTCCCAGGACTAATTCCCCTATAGGCAACCCGGGCTTAGCCGCCGACCGCAAGCCCGGATGGCTTGAGGCCATCGGCCTACGGCCAGACTTAAAAGAAAAATGCTGCAACTAAGCCGACATACAAACTCCTGTATCGACTTAGAGAGATCCAAGGCAAACCCGCCCAAGCGGTCAGTTTTAACGCTGCACCTGTTCGGTCTCACCTTCGAAGCGATAATGAAATAACTTCAATTGCTGCTCCGGACTAATATCAGGAAAGTCTTCGCTGGGGCTTAAACGCTGCTGAAATTCGCAGGCAGGGCAAACCTCGTTAATAGCACCCCGAATAAAGTCCTCACCCAGCTCCGGTGCATTGAGACAAATCAAAATATCAGCCCCGGGATTGGCCAATTGCGGAATGCGCCTAAGTACTTTCTTATAATCGTCGCGGGCGACAAAACTACCCTTTTGGAAACTTGGCGGATCAATAATTATGATATCGTAGGGCCCTGGTCGCCGAATACGGCTCCAAGATTTAAGAATATTTTCAGCTAAAAATCTCATCTTACAGCGAGCAACGCCGTCAACATCAGCGTTTAACTGCTGGTTAAGCTGCCCTTGCTTAAGCGCTCCGCGAGCCATATCGACATTGACCACCTCGCTGGCGCCAGCAGCTGCAGCAACCACTGTAAAAGCACAGGTATAAGAAAATAAATTCAACACCTTGCGGCCTCTGGTAATACCCTCAAGCCATTGCCGGCCAGGCTCCATATCCAAAAAATAACCCGTATTTTGCCGCTCGCCTAACTTTATGGTGAATTTTAACGAACCTCGCCGGGCAAAAAAAACATCAGCCAATGACTCACTCCGCCACAGCCACTCTCCCGCCGCGTCACGCTGGTAACGACGGGCAACCATCACCCCCTGTAGCTGATATTTCACCAACAAAGGCCGCAGTGCCTGCAGCAACGCCTGCTCCCAGACATCGCCCATATCGGCAAATAAACTCAGCAGCAATACCGGCTGGTAATAATCTAGAACCACGGCCTCCAGGCCAGGATAGCATCGGCCACGACCATGGAATAAACGCCGGGAATCCGAATTTTCATCTAGGTTTTGTTGTGCCATGACCGCTTCGGCCCGGCTAATAATTGGGGAAATCAGCAAAATAAACTCAGCCTGTAAAATTAATAACCGCAGCTAAGCGGGTAATAGATAGTATCGCGGTAGCCGCACAATACCCGGATATGGCCGCTAAGCTCTAGATCGAGTTCGGGGTCGTCGCTATCGATTAATAATGGCCGCCCCTGCAAGCCGCTAATTTTTGTTTTAGTAGCCAATACCATCAAGCCATCATGACCTAGGTTCGACAAAACTCCAGGACTCAACTGTTGGTTACCACGCCCCAACAAATGCCCCTGCCCTGCGATAGCGGTAATAACAGCTCGACACCGACCTGGGTAGGTATCGACAAATGACTGCAAAATTTCCGCATTTACATCCGTGGCAACTAGTTGCCGCCTATGTAATATATCAAACCCTAATAAAGTACCGGTAAGCTCCAGCTGATCCAGCAAACATTTTGGCGTTGAACCGGGACCAACAAAATAAAACAGCTCATCATCCAGCTCTTCGATTAAATGGTCAGCGATTTCCGCCAATACTAACGCCTCCACTTCGCGGCCAGAATTTTTTACCGCCTGAATAAATTGGCCGGCCTGGGGCACCCACATTTCACCATAATAGCGGGAACGCACCTGGCCTTGGCGAAAAGCCTGCTCATCAATGTCGCGCACCTCTTGCTGCCGCACATCCACTAACTTGGCACTCAGCATTTGCAACACTACCTCAGCGGCCGCCTCAGGGTTTACCGCATAAACCGCCGAGTGCATTTTAACACCGGCCGGAATACCCAAGCTAACCTGCTCGGAATCTGCCAACACATTGCACACATTGCGAGCGGTGCCGTCGCCGCCGACAAACAACAACAGATCCAGCTTTAACTCTGACATCTGCGCTGCTATGCGCTCACTGTCGGCTGCTGAGGTTGGCCCTTCGGGCAACTCCCCCACCACCACATAAGCCAGCTTTAACTGCTGGCACAGTTGCTGGCCCATAACTCCTGGAGCGGTATAAAAAGTAATGTCGTGATTAATTAATGGTTTTAATGCCCGCTCTGCCCGCGCCTGCGAACGACCGGGGCGCATTAACTCAACCGGCAAATCGTCGCTGCCTTTTAAACCAGCGGGGCCACCCAAACCGGCAAAAGGGTTTATTATTAGACCTATTCGCATGAACTACCTTGCCAAAACTTTCTTATAAAAACAGCAGCTACCCAGAGTGCGTAAAAGTAGCGGCGACCAGTAATGCCGCATTAAGGGAAATAGATCACTGAGCGGCGAGGAATTATACGCTTTGCGGCCCAGAGCGGTAAGGGTAATTGGGCCCGCCGAGCTCAAGAGTCTAAATAGACCCTGTCATCAAAAGCCCGGACCAGCCCCGGTTGAAAAACCACCAAAACCGAAATCATCGCGCCATTAATAAAGCCCTCAGGGAGCAGCATGAGTAGAATCAAATAAGCGTATTGCGCCAACATATCCAACTGCGCGCGGGCATCGAACAAATAAAATAGCGTAAAATGGGCAAGCAGGCTGAATAACAAAGCCACCATGCCACCCAAAAAACCACCGCCCAGCATAAAAACAAATATATTGCGGGGGCCCATACGCTCTAATAGCCGGATAAAACCATAACTAGCCAGTACTGGCACCAGCACCACCAACAACAGCTCCACCGGAGTTGCCAAGCCCAGGCGGCCCATAATTGCCGCATTCGCCAATAGTGCGGCAGCGGCACCCAGGCTCGCCAGCTCCCAACCAAAGACCAAGGTGAAAACCGTTAGAGCCAAGGGATGGAAGGCCAGCACATCGCGAACATTGACCTGCAACACCCAAAACAGGCTTAAAGCCACGATGGCACCAAACCAGGCGTGCTGCCTAAGGCTAACCGCCGATAGCGCTGCCCAAGGCGCGCGCCATGCCGCCACGAGCAGCATCAAAGCCGCAGCAAGGGCGCAAACAGCGGCTAACAAGCCAGAGGGGGGCATCAATAAAAACATGGCGGTATTGTCTTATGTCGCCCGCAGCACTGCAATTGCTTTGCGGCAATTTCTCGCCGCCAGCAACAAAAGCTATGCCGCGCCACCGCCAAATACCTGCCACCTTTGCAAGCACCCAGCAAAATGCTTATCTAGCCCATTGATTTATAAGGGTTTTTATAGGCCAGGAAAATTGGCATGAAATTAGCTTAATGAAACCAAGTAAATGAAATCTTAAAAAACGGTAGCGCTAGCAACATTAGCGTAGCGCTACCAACACTGGCAGAGCTTTGTAGGTTTTTGCCATTAACTACATTGCTGTATTACGGTAAGCAGGATTAGGATATGGTCACTTCGGTCCAGATTAGCTCTCGAGCCCTTAAACAAAAAGGTCATGCCGGCCAAATTCCGGTGGTAGCCCCACAGGAAGACTTGTCCGAAGCCCTTCTGCGCCTAAGCCAATTGCTGCAAACCAGCCTGGATACTAAGCAGGTATTGAAGTTGTTTTTCCAACAACTACAGCATGAGGTCAAGGTTGGCGGCATTCTCTATACCCATGAAAATAAGCAGCTGGCGATCAAGCATGGCAAGCAAAACGCCCACCACTGCAACTACCGCCTCAGTAATAAGCGGGAAAAACTGGGTGAAATCAGCTTTAACCGTAACCAACGTTTTAGCGAACAGGAATTAATCACCATCGAGACGCTGATGGGCGCCTTAATTTTACCACTGAAAAACTCTCTTCTCTACGGTGACGCGTTAGCCGCAGCCATGTGCGACTCTCTTACCCAAACCGGTAACCGCAGCGCCATGGAAAACAACCTACAAAGAGAGGTTCGCCTGGCTCATCGTTATAAACAACCGCTATCGATGATGGTCATTGATATCGATCACTTTAAAGCCGTTAACGACAATTTTGGCCATATGGTTGGGGATTTGATCATCCAGCAAGTTGCACAAGCGATCATTACCGTGTGCCGCGAAACCGACCTAACCTTCCGCTACGGCGGCGAAGAATTTGTGGTCTTACTCAACAAAACCGACGCCTCCGGCGCCCGCATCATTGCCGAGCGTGTTCGTCGCTATATTGAAAAACAAGAATTGCGCTGCGAAAAACAAATGGTTGGCGTTACTGTCAGCATTGGTAGTGCCGAACTTTCCAGCCAAGAAGACGGCCACGAATTATTTAAACGTACCGACGATGCCCTGTATCAAGCAAAAGAAAGCGGTCGCAACCGAGTAGTCAGCTTAGATATCGACGATCGCTCGCAGCAATCCTTGTTGGAAGCTTAAATCTAGATCCAAGCTATAAATATTCGACCACCAGCCTGGCTGAATGAAACGGCAAGGGCGCGTAGCCCTATAAGATATCGAGCGCTGGAATTTCTTACTCGCATCAAGTGGCGTAAATAAATAACTCGGGGCGACCGGCTCGCCCCAGTAAAAAAACACCATCCGGAGTCGACACCCTTCAGCTGAATGCCGCTACCCCCGAGCAGGTTACTTATTTTTAAAGTGGTGCGGACGATGCCCCTTGCCAGCACGTAAGCGCTTGTGATGGCGCGCGCGATAATCATCTTCGGCACGACTACTACTTAACTTACCGGTGGCCTCTAAGCCTGCGGTTTGGTTTAGATCAGACACTTCCTTATCATTTAGCTCAATCCACTGGCCAACCCGGACATGGGAAGGTATAAATATATTACCGTAACGTACCCGCTTCAAACGCGACACGGTGACACCTTGGGATTCCCATAGGCGCCGCACTTCACGATTACGGCCCTCCATGACCACACAGTAAAACCAGCGGTTACGGCCTTCACCTGCGCCATCAACAATATCGGTAAACTTGGCAGCACCGTCATCCAGTATCACACCTTCACGCAAACGTTGCTTCATGGCGTCATCAACTTCACCTTGAACCCGAACTAAATATTCGCGGTCAATTTCTGAGGACGGGTGCATTAATTTATTAGCCAGGTCGCCGTCGTCGGTAAACAACAACAAACCCGAGGTATTAAAGTCCAAGCGACCCACGGAAATCCAGCGCCCGGCTTTTAGCTTAGGCAGGCGCTCATACACGGTACGTCGGCCCTCCGGATCATTACGGGTGCAAATTTCGCCTTCAGGCTTGTTGTATAACAAGACTCGAGGCCGCGCGGCTTTGCTGTGTTCTAGGGCGACCTTGCGGCCATCAAAGCTGACTTTATCGTCTAAGGTAACTCGGTCACCCAGCTTTGCGGTATCTCCATTAACGCTGACACGTCCAGCCTCAATGGCCCGTTCCATCTCACGACGGGAGCCCATTCCAGCACGCGCAAGCACCTTTTGCAGTTTTTCATCCACGAAGGCGGGTGTTGGTGGGGTTTTCTTTGGCATAAAATTTCTCTAAAGGTTTACAACTAATCGTCTTTCTCAAAAGCGGCCTGCTCTTCAGCAATGGCCGCCGCTAATTCATCTTCTTCACTTGCAACTGAAGCGCCTGCCAACAGGGCCTCGCTTGCTGGGCTTAATTTTTTCTCAAGCTCGACAGAAACACCCACTTCAACGTCAGGCCCTGCGGCTATGTCTGCACCATCTATTTTAGCTGCAGCGCTTTGCTCCAGCGACTCTAACGCTAGCGGCTCCTGCTCCGACGCTGAAGGCTTCTGTTCCAACGCTGAAGGCTCCTGTTCAAACGCTGAAGGCTCCTGCTCACGGCCAGAGCCAAGCAGAGCCTGCTCAAAATCATCAACAGCTTCGACATCGGGCTCTTCTTCGAAATTTGGCCTTTCCAACTCTTCGGCTTCGGCTTCGGCTTCGGCTTCGGCTTCGGCAGCAGCCTTGGCGGCATCGCCTTCGGGATCAAGAGATAACTCTTTGGTTGGCGGAATTACCATTTCGGCATCCAATTCCAACTCAGGGTTAAGGCTGTCTAAGTCGGCTATCTCGCTCAAGCTTGGCAACTGCTCTAGGCTGGCGAGATTAAAATAATCCAAAAACTGTCGTGTAGTAGCGTATAACGCCGGACGGCCAGGCACATCACGATGCCCCACTACCTTTACCCATTCACGCTCACTCAGGGTTCTAATAATATGAGAGCTCACCGCTACACCGCGAATTTCTTCGATGTCACCACGGGTTATAGGCTGACGATAAGCAATGAGCGACAAGGTTTCCAATAACGCACGGGAGTATTTTTGCGGCTTCTCATCCCACAAACGATTAACCCAGCGCGCGGTTTGCGCCACAATTTGAAAACGCCAACCACTGGCAACCTCTTTCAATTCAAAGCCACGACCACGACCATCGGCCTGAATATCTTCTAAAATCGCTTGAATTTCATCCTTCGCCGGAACCTCTTGCTCTTCGTCGTCATCGGCATGCGTTTCAAATAACGCTTGCAACTTAGCCACCGGCAAAGGGTGACCTGCGGCCAACAAAGCGCCTTCGAGTACTTGACGCAGAAGTTGCTTATCTTTCATTTTCTAACTGTTCCTGTTCCTGGGCTTGCTGCGATCGGGCCTTTACATGGATAGGTCCAAAATTTTCATTTTGAATGATTTCCACTAAGGACTCTTTAATCAATTCCATTATGGCCAAAAAGGTTACTACAACCCCGAGCCGACCCTCCTCGACGGTAAACAAGCTGACAAAAGGCATAAATTGCTGATGCCCCAGCCGGTCAAGCACCTGGCCCATACGCTCCCGGGTCGACAAACGCTCCTTTGCTACATGGTGGCTCTCGAACATATCGGCGCGCCGCAACACTTCCGACAAAGCCAATAAAATTTCCTTTAAATCAACCTCTGGCTCGGGACGAGTTAGATTTCTATCAGGCGCCTGAGCTGAGGCAAGGTGGATATCCCGCCCCATTCGCGGCAGCTCGTCGATATCCTCGGCGGCCTGTTTAAACCGCTCATACTCTTGTAATCGACGGATCAAGCTTGCCCGTGGATCGTCTTCTTCCTCTTCCATTTCATTGCTACGTGGCAGCAACATGCGTGATTTTATCTCGGCCAACATCGCCGCCATCAATAAATATTCTGCCGCTAGCTCAAACTGTATCGAGCTCATTAAATCGACATAATGCATATATTGGTGGGTAATTTCCGCCACATTGATTTCCAATATGTCGAGGTTTTGGCGACGAATCAAATATAGCAGCAAATCAAGCGGGCCTTCGAAGGCCTCGAGGATAACTTCTAGCGCGTCCGGCGGGATATACAGGTCTTTAGGCAGCTGGGTAACTTCTTGGCCCTGAACAATGGCGAAAGGCATTTCACCCTGAGCTGGTGGCTGGGCATCGGTACCAGCGTCCACGGCTATAGCTGCAGGCTCATCAGCAACTTGCGCTGCTTCAGCGGCACTGTCTGCGGCAGCGGAGTTTGCAACAACCACGGCGTCGCCCTGCTCGACACCCCCTGATAAGGGGTCAGCAGCCTCAGTCGCCCTCTCGGCGTCTGCTAGTTCATCAATTTCGGTGCTCACACCCTTGCCTTATGGTCTAATCAAGCGAGGCATTATAGCGGTAAAGATGCGCTGGAAACAGGTTATTTTAAGCGACAAAATCTTCGCTCTGACCCAGGCCCTGCCGGATCAATACCGGAGTTTCTTCGGTCATATCCACTACCGTGGTCGCTTCCATGCCGCAGTAGCCACCGTCAATAACGAGATCCAGCTGATGCTGCAAGGTATCGCGAATGTCATAGGGGTCGGTCAAGGGGTATTCTTCCCCCGGCATAATTAAACTAGTGCTCATAATAGGCTCACCTAAGGCCGCTATCAGCTCTAGCGCGATGTTATTGTTAGGCACTCTTAAACCAATGGTCTTACGCTTGGGGTGCATCACCCGGCGAGGCACCTCATTGGTTGCCTCCAGAATAAAGGTGAAGGCGCCGGGGGTATGGGCCTTCAAGCTACGAAAGGTGCTGTTAGCCACCTTGGCGTAGGTCGCCAATTCAGACAGATCTCGGCAAACCAGGGTGAAATTGTGCTTTTTATCAAGCTGCCTAATCGCGCGAATTTTATCCACCGCGTTCTTATCGCCTAGATGACAACCCAAGGCGTAGGCAGAATCCGTAGGAAACGCAATGACACCGCCGCCTCTCAAAATATCGGCGGCTTGCTTGATCAATCTTGCCTGTGGGTTTTCCGGGTGTATCTGGAAAAACTGAGCCACGGTGTACTCCTAAACAATACTATAAATATGAATTCTAACGGTTTCTGCGGCCGGTTAATACGGGTGACCAAGGTTGCGGGAAAGGAAGGCGCGAAAGCAACCGGAACTAAGCCCAATCACGCCATACTGGCTCCACTCCACTAGGCAGAGCTTCAAAATTACCCAATTCCTGCCAAGGCTGCTCCGGCCGATGAAAATCACTGCCACAAGAGCCCAACAAACCATATTCCTTGGCGACAACCGCGAGGTTTGCGGCTAAGCCAGGCGCCTGTCGGCCACTCACCAGCTCCATGGCAGCACCACCCTCACCCGCAAAACAATCGGCCAGCTGTCGCAACTTGGTGCGGGTCAGTTTATATTTGTCTGGATGAGCAATAACAGCCTGGCCGCCAGCCGCGTTAACCCAAGCTATCACCTCACCCAACTCCGGCCACAGAGCTTTGACATCGCCCGCCTTACCGCTACCCAGGTATTTTTTAAACGCCTGCTTAATCGAACTAACGTGACCTCGGTCGACCAAATACTGAGCAAAATGAGGTCGGCCGACACTAACACCATTTGCCAAGGCACGAGCACCCTCAAGACTGCCGAGAATACCCAACTTGGTGAGCTTAGCTGCAATCAACTCACAGCGCTCTTCACGCTTTGCCGACTGCAACTTTTCCGCTCGCTGAAGGTCTTTATTGTCGAGATCCAGCCCTAGGCCTACAACATGAATACCACGCCCTAACCACTGACAGGAGAATTCGACCCCAGCAATAACAGTTATGTTCTTATCTGCCGCAGCTCGCCTGGCCTCAGCAATACCGGCGGTGGTATCATGGTCGGTTAAAGCGAGCACATCTACTTGTTTGTCGCTAGCCCTCGACACCAGCTCAGAAGGGCTTAAAATACCGTCCGAACAACGGCTATGGCTATGTAGATCGTATTTCACTTTGAAATCTATATCGTGGCTAAAAGCTAAGCATAACACCCAATAGAGAAAATAAATCAGCAATATGCAAAATTCTACCGACCCACAATCGCCGCCAGAGGATCTAAACAAGTCGACCTCGGCGGGTAAAAAACCGCACAAAGAAAGCCTGCTATTAAACCTGCTTCTTAACGTTGCGGCACCGTCTTTAATTTTAAGTAAGTTCAGCAGTGATGAATATTTAGGCATCAAGCTGGCCATTATCGTCGCCCTCGCTTTCCCGCTTTGTTACGGCGCTAGAGATTTTATCCGTGCTAGAAAAATTAACTTTTTTTCAGCTCTAGGGATTGTTAGCGTAGGCCTTACCGGCGGCATCACTCTAATGGAGCTGCCGGTTGAGTATATCGCCATCAAAGAGGCGGCTATACCCGGCTTAATTGGCCTAGTCATTCTAGTATCGGTGTTCACCCCCTACCCACTGGTTCGCGCCTTTGTCTACAAAAGCAATATATTGAAACTGGACAAAATAGAACCCGCGCTGGAAAAGCTTGGCAATCGCGAAAAATTTGAACGCAGCTTAAAAATCGCCTCCTATGCTTTTGCAGGCTCGTTCTTTTTATCATCAATTTTAAATTATGTGCTGGCCGTTTGGATTTTAGTTAGCGAACCCGGTACCGTTGCTTTTAATGAAGAACTGGGCAAGATGACCGCATTAAGCTACCCAGTGATTGCCATACCCAGCACTATTATTTTAGTGGCCATCTTTTTTTATGTTTTAAGGACTATAACGGGTTTGACCCAGCTATCCTTAGAAGAAGTTATGACAGTTGAATAGGATATTACATGCTTTACGCAATAATTAGCGAAGACATTGCCGATAGCTTGACGCTACGCAAGCAAGCCCGCTCCGACCATCTAGCCAGGCTGCAGCTGCTGCAGCAGCAAGGTCGCCTGGTGCTTGCCGGCCCACACCCAGCCATTGACTCGGAAGACCCGGGCGAAGCGGGCTTCTCTGGCAGCTTGGTGGTTGCCGAATTCGCCTCATTGGAAACTGCCCAAGCCTGGGCCGATGACGACCCTTATGTCGCCGCCGGTGTTTATCAAAAAGTCATTGTAAAACCCTATAAAAAAGTCCTGCCGTAACGCTGGCGGGAAAACGCTAACACCGATCATCTTTGCTAGCTTTTACCCGCGCACCCCAGGACCCTTAACAACTATTAAACACCCCCGCTAGGAAAACACCTTGAAAAAATTAATTACCGCCGCCCTTACCTGCTGTTTCGTTTTGGCCGCCGAAGCGCAAGATCGCTACATTTCCGACGCACTGTATGTGCCCTTGCGCAAAGGCCCAACCAGCCAACATACCATTTTGCATAAGGGCTTGAAAAGCGGAACTAAATTACGCTTCCTCAGCGAAAGCGATGGCTGGAGTAACGTCCAAACCAGTAGCGGCCGCCTAGGCTGGGTGCCCAGCCGCTACCTGCAAGATCAACCCATTGCCGCACTGCTGCTGGAGCAAGCCAACAGCAACGTGGAGCAATCAAAAAACCGTTACAACAAGCTGCAAAAAAAGCTAACGAAAACCCAAAATACCAATCAAGACCTGCAAAAACAATTACAGCAACTACAAACGAGCAGCAAGAAACTAAGTGCAGAGCTAAAGCAAATAAAAAGCATTTCGGCCAATGCCGTAAGCCTAAACAGTAGCTACCAACAGCTGGCAAAAGACCAGCAGCTACTGCAAACCGAACTGGACGTAGTTCAGGCGGACAATGACCGTTTGAAAAACGACAACAGCCAGAAATGGTTTGTATACGGTGCCCTAGCGGTAGGCCTGGGCGTACTACTCACCCTACTCATCCCCATGTTTAAACCCAAAAAACGTTATTCCGAATGGGGTTAATATGAATAAAATATCGCTGCTGTTGGTGCAACTTACGCTTTTGCCGATTTTACTAGCGGGGGTCAGCGCACACGCTGCAAGTAGGCCGCAGGTTTTATTAAAAACCGACCTAGGCGAAATCATCATCGAACTCTACCCGGAGAAAGCACCGGTGACTGTCGCCAACTTTCTGCAATATGTTGACGAGAAATTTTACAACGGCGTAATTTTCCATCGGGTGGTGCCCAATTTCATGATTCAAACCGGCAGCGTGAATTATGATTTTGTCAGACGCACAACCCGAGCCAATATAAAAAATGAGTCCGGCAACGGCCTAAAAAATACCTGCGGCACACTGGCCATGGCCCGCCTCAGCGATGCAGACAGCGCCAGCTCGCAGTTTTTTATCAACCTAAAACACAATCGGCATCTTGATGCCGATGACGGCAATGATGGCTACACCGTATTTGCCAAGGTAATTAAGGGTATTCGTATTGCCGAGGCGATAGCCGCCGAAACCAGAGGCCTATACCGCCCACCCTACCATAACGCACCCAATGTACCGGTACGAATTTTAAAAGCTCAGCGCAGCCGCGGCCACAAGGTACATAAAACCAGCTGCAAAAAGAGATAAGCCTATTTACCCAAAGCCTTAAACGGCAGACAAAATTTTGGTATAAAAAAACCGGCATATAGCCGGTTTTTTTATACCAAAGAAAAACTTAGCTAAGCTTTTCTTTAATACGTGCAGCCTTACCAGTCAGATCGCGCAAGTAGTACAGCTTGGCCTGACGAACATCACCACGGCGCTTAACAGTAATACTGTCAACCAAAGGAGAATGTAGCTGGAAAGTACGCTCAACACCAACACCATGAGAGATCTTACGCACGGTGAATGCAGAGTTAATACCACGGTTACGCTTTGCAATTACAACGCCTTCAAAAGCCTGTAAACGCTCACGAGTACCTTCTGTAACTTTTACCTGAACAACGATGGTGTCACCTGGTGCATACGCAGGTACATCTTTCTTCAGCTGTTCGTTATCCAATGCCTGAATAATTTTGTTAGTCATGATTGACTCCTTAAAAGTCATCCTTATGTCGCTTCGCAGCGAGATCTTTAATCTGTTGCGAGGTTGGCTTTAAAATCAGCCAGCAGTGATTGCTGCTCCCCGTTTAATTCCAAATTTTCTAGCAGTTCCGGCCGTCGTTGCCAGGTTCTACCTAAAGCCTGCTTGAGTCGCCACTGGCGAATTTTATCGTGATTACCGCTAAGCAATACATCCGGCACTTTTTTACCCTCAAACACCTCAGGGCGGGTGTAATGCGGGCAGTCCAACAAACCATCGCTAAAAGAGTCTTGCTGCGCCGATAATTTATGGCCTAATGCACCGGGCAACAACCGAGTAACTGTATCGATCATTACCATTGCCGCTAATTCGCCACCGCTAAGAACATAGTCACCAATGGACCATTCCGCATCAACTTCCGCTTCAATTAAGCGCTCATCAATACCCTCATAACGACCCGCCAGTAAAACCAAATTACCACCCTGGGCAAATTCACTGGCGGCCTGATGATTTAACTGACTCCCCTGGGGGGACAGATAAATCACCTGGGCTGAGGTGGCGCCAGCCACCTCAGTGCTGCCATCAACTTCACCTGCCCACTGCCGCGCATCTTTAATCGCCGCCTGCAGAGGCTTAATCATCATTAACATACCAGGGCCACCACCATAGGGGCGGTCATCCACGGTTTGATGACGATCTTCAGTGTAGTCTCTGGGGTTAAAGCTCTTCAGCTCAACCAAGCCTTGCTTAATAGCGCGGCCACAGACACCGTAATCACTTATTGCTCGAAACATTTCGGGAAACAGAGTCACTAAAGCGATACGCATAGGTGACTCCTTAGTAATTCAACCCGCTTGCTTACAAGCATTAAAATTCAGGATCCCAATCAACCCGAATTTCTCCGGCCTCAAGGTCTACCTTTTTTACAAACTGCCCTGGCACATAAGGGAGCAAACGCTCCTTGCTGTCCAAACTGCCTTTTGCCTTATCACCTTTAACCACCAATACATCATTGGCGCCGGTTTCCAGCATTTTAACGACCACACCCAATACCTGCTCGGTATCGTTATACTCTGTGATCACAGTCAGTCCTGTCAGCTGATGCCAGTAATACTCGCCTGTTTCCAGCTCAGCTAGTAAATCGCGCTCAATGGCAATATCTGCCAGGATATAAACAGCCGCTTCATCACGGTCGTCCACACCCTTGATATGAGCGATTAAGCCCTTGCCATGCGGCTTGGCCTCATCGATTTCTATCTGTTTCACCCCGTGGCGGGTTTTTACCCACCAAGGGCTATACTCAATTATATTTTCCTTGGGCTCAGTGCTGGAATGGATCTTGACCCACCCCTTAATACCAAATACCCCGGAAATTCTACCCACGGTAACCAAATTTGACGACGAATTAGCCATGGGATATCGCTACCTAAATTAAGCAGCTGCGGCTTGTTTAACCAATTTGGCGACGCGATCGGACAACTGGGCGCCTTGGCCTACCCAGAAATCAATGCGCGCATTGTCTATGCGTAGACGCTCTTCTGCACCACGAGCAACAGGGTTGAAAAAACCCACACGCTCTAGGAAACGACCATCGCGAGCCTTACGGCTGTCGGTTACGGTCAGGTGATAGAAAGGACGCTTTTTTGAGCCACCACGGGCTAATCGAATGCTTACCATGTAAGTCTTATCCTATATCTCATATTGTGTTGTCTCACGACAAGACGCTTATTTAGCCTCCCCAGGGTGGTTTTGACGTAAAATGCGTCACCAGCCAGAAGAAGGCGCGGAATTTTACTAGAAACAGCGGGCTATGGGAATAGCTGATTGGCCAGCAGGGGCTAATTTAGAGTTTATTACCACTCAAAATCACCGCAGTGCGCAAAAATCAGCAGCAAAAGACAGGGGAGAGGCTGAGCCGGTAGACGCTCCAGCCCTTACCGACCGAATCATCTCTCCCTTTATCTACAACGACGTCTTCGAAAACACCTAGCAGACCCGCAGCGGGTTTGAGTAATGACTAGCGCAACTTAATTGCGGCTGAGGTAGATGTGCTGTAGGCCAGTTATAAGGTCAACCAATAAAAATATCGCCAGCACCCAAGGTAGCCCCTGCGCTAAAGCCAAACCAAACAAAACGCAGGCAAGAAGCTTTACCACTGCAGTGAACACAATCAAATCACCGCTGAAGCGCAGCCGGCAGACGGCGAATACCAGGCCAAATAGACCAAATAGATTAATCGATAATTGCAGCAGCGGCTGGGACAGATCCGGCAGTCTGACATCACCCAAAACAGGATTGAGGTGATTTTGGCTAAATTGGAACAAAATAGTCAGTAGCTCAACCGAAACTATCGGCATGGCCAATAGCAGAAACAACAAACAGTCAATCCAGGCGGCCCGTCGAACCGCATTTATTACCGGGTCCATATCAATCTCGCAGCGGGGTTGCAGTTTGCAAAAAGGCATGCGCGACCGTCGCGGTGTCGGCAAAGTCTCTAAACCTAACCCACTTATCATCCTTAACATCAATAAAATGAGCGTACTTGGTATCGTATTTAACCCCCGTAATTTTTGCCGTTAAAGTTAAATGCCCATAGACCGCAACCTGAGTATCGCTGGCAATAAACTCATCCTGGGAGAAAGTATGAATAATCACGTCATTTTCGACATGGGAAAAAAACTTTTTGCACAGCTCTTTGCCACAGAAGCGCCCTGCATAAGGAATAATATTGGGGCCGTAAAATTCAATTTCACAATCTTCATGTAACATCTCATGAACTTTTTCAAAGTTTCCAGAAAGTAAAGCTGCGTACATTTTTTTGGCGGTATCTAATGCTGTATTTGACATACTACTATCCTTTTAAACCATGTAAATTAACGAACCGCTTAAAGCTCGTGGTATTGTCGTATAGCCTGGTGACAGCCACTAAAAGATATTCTTGCGACTTTCACCGCCAGCTATTATTTTAAATTTCAGGCGGCGCAATGCTTATTTTTAGCCCCTCTAAATCTTGATTCAAATCGATCTGACAGCTGAGTCGACTATTGGCTTCCGCATGTACTAAACCTTCAATGGTCATCGCTTCGATTTCATCAGCAGGCAGTTTTTGCAACCAAGACTCTTCAATAAAAATATGGCAGCTGCCGCAGCAAGCAGCACCGCCACAGGTACCATCAACGCCAAAATTTTGATCGCGCAACGCCTCCATCAAACTAGTGCCAGCCTCCAGCTTAAGTTGGTGTTTTTTACCATCACGGTCAATCACATTTATTCTGCTCATACCTCACTCCTATTTCAACACGAACCTAACCGGTAAATGTTCAACCCCATAATTTAACAAGCCACCGGTTTGTCGTTTGATCTCACTGGTTAATTGTATTTCAGCAACATGATCTAAAATCCCATTGAGGAATTTATCTGCCTCCATTCGCGCAACCACACTACCCATGCAATGGTGAACACCGTGGCCAAAAGTCAAATGCTGCTTAATATTCTTACGGTTCAAAATAAATTCATTGGGATTTTCAAACACACTCGGATCACGATTGGCCGACGCGAAAAATAATGCGACCCAATCACCCTGCTTGATATCAACGCCGCCCAAATGGATATCTTGGGTGCAAACCCGGAACAAGCGCTGCACCGGGCCATCTCGGCGCAAGCTCTCATCCATAAAGGGACGAATTAAACTTCGATCTTCCTGCAAGGCCTTAAATAATTCTGGCTGCTCAATCAAGGTCACCAATAAGTTACCCAGAAAATAGACTGTGGTTTCGGCGCCGGCAACAACCAGGGTGATACAAAAGCGCACGACCTCTTCCTGAGTTAAGGTTTCACCTTCATATTCGGTACGCATCAGCGCCGTCATCAAATTATCAGGCAGTGTTTTACCGGCGGCTAGATCCTGATAGCATTGATTCACCTGCGCCATATAATACGCAGCCAAAGCCTCGTTGGAGGCCTTGCGCTCCGCCGCGGTATAATCCGAGGTCACCATAAACGCATTACCCCAGTTACGTAGCAGCTGCCAATCTTTCTCGGGGGTACCAATTAATCGGGTCATAAAGCGTGCTGGAATTTCAACTGCAAATGAGTCCATAAAATCCAGATTGACATCACTTAAGCGCTGAAACATTTCAGCAATAGTTTTCTCCGCCCAAGGCGCTACGTCTTCAATCACGCGCTTAGGGGTAAACGCTTTTTGGGCAATAACTCGAAGACGGGTATGTTCGGGCTTATCATGGTTAACCAACATAAGCGTGGGCGCCGTTGATGCCTCCTGCATTGGGTCGCGGGAAGAAAACACCTCGTTATTGCGCGCTGCCGCAGTAACATCCTGATATCTCATCAAAGCCCAAGCCGGGTGCGGCTGATCTGCGCCGGGAATGGTTCCCGGAGGGAAATCCATCAAACCAAACTGTGGTTTTTTGTCCCTGAGCTTGTCGTAATAAGGATATGGGTTGACGATAACTTCGGGGCTGAGCAACTGCTTAGCGGTAAACTCTGAATTCATATAAAACTCCAACTAACTAACCTTAAAAATATGTCCTTAGGACACTATTTGCCTGCAACTCTGGGAACGTATTGAAATTTCCACCAATAAAACGGCTTGCGTTAAAGCCAGCTTCGCATCATTTTTTCCAGTAACTGGAATCCCTTGCCATAGGGCGGGCGCATCAAACCACTAACATCAAATCGGCTTTGCTTAAACACCGAGCGCTGATGACTAAACTGCTTAAACCCTTCATGACCATGGTAGTGCCCCATGCCACTATTACCCACGCCGCCGAAGGGTAATTCGGCAATGGTATAGTGCATAATCACATCGTTTATACAGACACCGCCGGAATGAGTATCACGAAGAATTTGGCGCTGCTGCTGTCTACAGCTGCCCATATAATAGAGCGCCAACGGTCGTTCGGATTGCTGCAGTTGGCGAATAACATCGTCAAAACTGGTGTAACTTCGCAACTGCAATACGGGTCCAAAAATTTCCTGGCAGGCAACATCCAACTCTGGGCCGGGGTTAACCACCAAAGTGATTGGCAATGTACCCTGCTCCCGCTGCTCGAAACTCAAGCTATCAGCTCCGAGCTCAATCACTTCACAGCCAAAATCTATGGCTTGATCTAAATAGCCGCGTAATCGTTGCAAATGGGCACGATTAATAATATTAACGAAGTCTTTACGACCATTGCATAGCTGATTTTCAGCCGCCCGTTGTAATTGCTCAACTAACCTCTGCACCTCAGACTCGTGCACATAAAGAGTATCTGGGGCCAAACAAATCTGCCCGGCATTAAACACCTTGCCAAATATAATACGCTCAGCACTCAGTGAAATATTAGCTCCCTTGCCGATTATTACTGGTGACTTGCCGCCCAACTCCAGCGTCAAAGGTGTTAAATTAGGCGCCGCCGCCGTCATGATTTTCCGAGCTACATGCTCGCCACCGGTGTACAGCAAGTGATCAAATGGCAGTTCGGAAAAAGCCTGGCCAACATCCACACCGCCGGTACAAACAACCACCTCATCTTCATTAAAATATTTTGCAATTGCCGTTTTCATCCAGGCTGAGGTAGCCGGCGTTAGCTCCGATGGCTTGATCATGGCTCGATTGCCTGCTGCCAACACCCCAGCCAAAGGACTAAAACACAGGTTCACAGGAAAATTCCAAGGACTGATAATACCAACCACACCCAACGGCTGATATTGAACCTCGGCCCAAGCCCCGGAGATATTAAAAGGCAAACCTGGATTGCGCCGACTAGCGCGCATCCAACGTTTTAGATTTTTACGGCAATGACGAATTTCGCGCAGAGTGCTGGTAACTTCGGCGAAACTGCTTTGCTGCTCACTGCGGTAGCCAAAATCGGACATCAAGGCCGCAACTAATGCTTGCTCTTCATCTAATAGCAATTGCCTCAATCGATCTAAACGATCCTTACGTAAATCAGCGCTTACATAAGGTTGCTGCTGGAATGCACTCCGCTGTACTTCTAGCTTGGCCTGTAAATCCTGCCTATAGCCTGAATCCGGTATTAATATTGCGTCATTCATGGTCGCCCCACATTAATTAACTTAAGACACTGTTTCTTTAATAAAAAAAGGCTAAAATGCCTCTTCTATAATTCCTCGGCTAATAGCCCTGCCCGATACACCGCATTTCGAGCCAGACCAACAAGGATTACCATGTCGATTAAAACAACCGACCGCGACAAAGCGCCTCGGGAACTACTTGAGCTGTTCTTCTCCATCCACTACACCATTGGCATGACCATTGAAGATACCCTGCGTAACGAAATTCTCACCCGCCAACAAACCATCATCATGTGGCTGATTCGATCCAAAGGCGAGGACGGTAAAACTATGCGCCGCAAGGATATTGTTAAATCCATGAGCTATTGGTTCGAGCTTACCAATTCTGCCATTTCCAAGGCTTTGCGATCATTGGCTAAAGATCCACATAATTTTTTGTTGATCCAAGAGGATCCTAATTCGGGTCGTGAAAAAGTCATCAGTTTAACCCCTAAGGGGGAAAAATTTATTCACCAGATGACCGACAAAGCCGAAGCCCTTATTAAAATTCTTACCGATGAAATGAGCGATAAAGAATTCAATCAAGGCATTAATTTTTTTAAAGTTGTCAGTCGAATTTTCGATACCGAGATTGAACAAAAAAGAGATAAAGCCGGTTTTAATATCGCCAAACCTTCAGTAAAACGCCGAGTTTAGCCTCGGCGTTTGGTGAAACTAAAAGCGATACCTGGCCTCTAGCCCCCAGGTTCTTGGTGGCGCTAGAGTGCCAACAAATTCTGCTCCATACACAGTGCCAGTTAAAATTTGATTGCCAAAGTAGGTTTCATTATTAAGATTTTTAGCAAAAGCGGCAAAGCCCCAGCTTTCATCTTCGCTGTCTAACATCAGGCGGAGATTAAGTACTCCATAGGCAGCTTGAGAAGCGGCATCAATATTAAACACGGTGTAATAAACCTTATCCTGCCAGGCGTAATCGAGCCTGCCGCCGAGGACGCCCAAGCCCTCTATTGAGGTAGAGAATTGAATACCCAGATTAGCCTTCCAGCGCGGCGCCCGGGTCAAGGTATTCCCCGACAAGTCCTGAACCAAACTACCGGCAGCCTGGGTCAAGGGCGCCGGTCGTAGCGGCTCGGTTAATTCCCCCTCGGTAAACTTGGCATCAAGGTAAGTTACAGAGCCATCAATCAGCCATGACTCACTGGCCTGGAAAAGAAATTCAGTTTCTACACCAGTAACTTCAGATTTACCCACATTACGAATAATCGGCTGGTTACCGACGCTGTCTTGGGCCTGTAGATTGTCATAACGGTAGTGGAATACTGCCGAGTTTAAGCGTAAACGATTGTCCAACCATTCTGATTTCATGCCTAATTCATAGGACCAAATCTTTTCTGGCGCATAGGTGTCAAGCTGTGAGCTGCCGATATTATAACCACCCGTCTTAAAGCCCTTTTGGATTTGCCCATACACCAAAATGTCATCATCAAACCGGTAGTCCAAACCTAACTTAGGCGTGAACGCCTTAAATTCAGCCGGGCCATTCACCGGCGCCACCACAAAACCTAAGGGATCAGGTATTGCATCACGGCTATCGCTAACAGCCTGAGGGAAAAAAGCCACTTCCGGCGCAAAGCGCTGATCACCATAGAGGAGCTGGAACTGCTGGCGACCATCGCGCTCCTCGGTAGATTGGCGCATACCAAAATGCAGGGTCATATCCTCACTTATCTCATAAGACCCATCCAGATAAACAGCCCAAGCTTCGGTTTGCTGGGCACCGCTTAACTGCAGCAAACAACATTGATCGGATTCCGGGATCACTACGGGGAAGACCGGTAGTACGCCTGCCGCCTGCAAGTCCTGAAACCCTTGAGTTAAAATCGGCTCCCAGAAATCACCAAAGATATCATTACTAATAATGTTCGATTCTTCAAACCAGTTGGCCCCAGCAACCCACGATAACGGTCCGTCATTGTTCGAGCTAAGCTGGACATCAAAGCTTCGCTGCCAGTGGTCTTCTTCCCGGCGATAGCGGTTTACATAGGCGTCGGAATTGTCGAACTCGTTTTGCATATTAGGATTGGTGCTTTTGTAATTAGCAATAAACGCAATATCAACCGGCTCGGCGCTCCAATCTAGACGCGCAGTTACGCCCTGTATATCAACGTTATTTCTATATTCAACATCACTGTATAAATCACGACTGGCCGCCTCATGAACCCGGCCACCCTGTCGATAGGCAAAATACGCCGCAGTCGCCTCCCCCTCTCGACTGGCATACCAACCGGGTACTTCTTCAGCGTAACCGGTGCTGGCTAAATGATAAGCCGCAGCCTGATCATCGGCGCGATAATAATCACCAATCACCGATAAACTAAGAGTATCGCTAACATCCCAGTGCAGCTGGGCCTTAATGGTAATGTCGTCTTTATCTTCAACATCATCCCGGCTATTGTCAGCCCGAGTTACCGTGGTATAGCCATCTCGGCTTTCCTTTTGAATCGCGATACGGCCACGCAAACTATCCGTAAGCGGGCCACCGACGGCAACAAAAATCTTGCTGCGGGAATAGTCACCCACTACCAAACTGGCTTCACCCTCCCACTCATCTCCAGGGCTGCGGCTGATGATATTGATCGCCCCACCAGTGGCATTTCGACCGTATAGCGTTCCTTGTGGACCGCGTAAAACCTCTACCCGCTCTACATCAAAAAAGGCCGGGCCGATGGCCGCAGCGCGGGATAAAAACACGCCATCGACATAGGTTGCGGTCGAACTGTCACTACCGGCGATAATGGTTGGGGTACCGATACCACGAATGAAAATCGAGGTATCACCTTGATACGAGGCAATTTCCACACCGGGACTTAACAAACCCAAATCAGTAATCGCCTGCACCGAGCGATCCTCCAGTGCCTGCCCGGATAGAGCGCTAATGGTCGCCCCCGTATCCTGCAGGCTAGTCGAGCGGCGTGTCGCGGTTACCGTAATTTCTTCTAGGGCTAAATGTTGCGCATCACCGGAATCGGCGGAATATGTTTGGCCGGCCGCACATACGGACATGGCCAGGATGGACCGATAGTATTTAACTGACTTCATGCATCACCTCGCTATTTATTGTTATTTATCTATCACTGGAGCACTATCAACTAAGTTAATTATTTCCTTAGGACACTATTAATGTCAAGGTCATTTTAAAAAAAAGGTCAAATTCAAGTAGTTTGTTTAGAAGTAGCTAAGCCGAAAAGTAGAAATTCTAACGGAGCCGTTAGTATTGTTATCTGCTAATTGGTATGGATAATTGGTAACGATAGAGCCGCCCCCCTTAGGCACACTGTACAACAGCAGCGTTAATCCAGCGTCTATGGGAATAGCTCATTGACTGAAAAAGCCCAGGTTCTCAGTGTTCTCAAGCCGAAGTTGAAGAGTTAAGGGGCTCGTCCAGCTGAGCCGCACGGCTTTGGAAGGAAATGCGACGGAAGTGTAGAACCCTGGCAATCCCAAGCACCTGATATAGCCTCATTCGCTGGCCCATAAACCAACTGACCTTCTCCCTGCAGCCCAATTACCACAGATCCGGCGATTATTTTGGGGCAGCTTTGCACTGCTACCGGCATAATTTCTAGATCGAGCCTATCGATAGCGTAAGCCCCATGCCCATGCTCGCGCTCATACTGTTCCATCGACGCTCGAATATTCTGTGCCTGCTGCCAGATTGCCTCAACGTTAGCCTCGCGGCTCAGTGTCCCTGCCGTAGACCCAGAAATGGCTATCAACCAAACCATAAAAACCGGAAAAGCCGGTATACACAGCAGAAACGCAAACACCACACCGGTCTTTTCATAGCCTACATCCATGCCTTGGTTGTAGCGCTCATTCCAGTTTTTTTGGCTGCTCAGCATAAAGGCGATGCCTTCTACCAAGGCCACCAACCAGGGTATAAATGTGATCGCAAACAAGCAATATATTAAGCCCAGCCACCACTGCCCTAAATAAAACCGATGCAAACCAAACATGCCACCAAACATAGCCAACGCCACAGCGGCTACACGGCTTTTATAGGTAAAGCTCGATTGAAACCGGCCACAAACCGAACATATGGGCTTGTTATCAATCAGCCGACCACAACACTGATGGCAGCTACGAATATTTTCCACTGGACACTCCCTATCTCTAACTCAATAACTCACCGTAAAAGGCGCGCCTAGGTTTAATTTTACAGAGTCATTTTAAATAATTTAATTACAAATCGAAACAAGCATAGAAGATAGCCCTGTGTATTTATAGTCAGCGCCTTTAGATTCAACCAAACAACCAAACTAGCTACTACAAAAGAACTAGATAGATTGTTTCACATAGCAATAACGACCCATTCTGCTCAACTGCTTTGCCTTTAAGCTAGAAAATCCGCTACCTTATAAAAACAATTTTAGGTGCCAAATGACCGACATGCTTATTTACCTAGACCCCAAAAGCCCCTTAAGCCTGCAGCAGCAAATACGCCAAAAGCTGGTGCAAGCAATATTAGGCGGCACCTGGAGCCAAGATAAGCGCCTACCTTCATCGCGCAAGCTGGCCGAACAATTGTCGGTATCGCGCAACACCGTAGTCCTCGCCTACCAACAGCTTATCGACGAAAGCTACTTGATCACCAAAGAGCGCAGCGGAATTTATATAAACCCGGGAATATTAAAGGGCCATGACAAAAACCCACGCACTAGCCCAGACCAATGGCAACCCTTTATCAAGCTCAGTCACAATAAGCGCAGCAACTTAAACAGCAGCAAACACTGGCCCAATAACGCCTACCCCTTTTATGACCACCAGCTAGACCCCAGCCTTTTTCCCAGCAATGAGTGGCGCGAAGCCAGCCGTTTAGCCCTAAGCATTCCAGAGATCAATGACTGGGCCAGTCAGAACGTTCACCACGACGATGAACGGCTACTCGAAGAGATACGCAATAAAGTTTTACCGAGGCGGGGCATTCAAACCTCGACCAACAATTTGATGATTACCGCCGGCTTGCAACAGGCACATTATTTGATTGCCCAATGCTTGATTGAGGAATGGCATACGGTGTCGGTAGAAGAGCCCGGCAACCCCAGCTTTTATCACCTAGCCAAGCAACGGCAGGCAAGAATTATTCACCAAGAGGTAGATAACCAAGGCATGCTGGTCAATAACGCACTGCTGGAGGCCGACATCATTTACACCAGCCCCAGCCACCAACTGCCAACCAATACCACCATGAATATGGAACGGCGAGCCAGCCTATTGGCTTTGGCCAAACAAAACGACAGCCTAATAATTGAAGATGACAACCTACAAGAGCACAATTTTTTAGCCAGCCCGCACCCGGCCATTGCTGGCATAGAACCCCTAAAAAATGTCATCTACCTATCAAGCCTAAGCCATATTCTCGGCGATGGTTTGCAACTGGCCTTTATCGCCGGCCCCGCCGCCAGCATTGAAAAACTAAGAGACTTTCGCAACTCGATGGGCGGAACTGCGGCGATAAACAATCAGCGCACGATGGCATATTTTCTGTCCCTGGGTCATTACGAGTCGTTTATCTACCGACTCGACAAGCAGTTAAAAGATCGCTGGCTGACGCTGCGCGATGCCCTCAATTATTTTTTGCATTCCCTGGCCGAGGTATTACCCAGCAAAGGCGGAACCGCTTTTTGGATTAGAGTTAAGGCCGACATCGATTGCAACCATATTATCGAGCAGGCTCGCCAACAGGGTATTCATCTGGCAACAGTAAATAATCACTACCAAACCAAGCCGGCGCCAAACACGGTTTTTCGCATGGGTATTAGCAGCATCCCGTCCGACCGAATTAAAATCGGGGTTAAAAAACTCGCACTATTGATTCGAGATCTAGCCCAGCAGCAACAGCGGCGACAATACATTACTTTAAACAATCGCCAATTAAAACAACGTTTAATAGGCACCAAGATAACCAGCCACACGGTTTATGACGAAGCCTATACCATTGAAATTTGCGCTGACGGCCAGCTCAAAGGCCATTGCCAGCAGGATAAAACCGATTGCGACACCGGCCAATGGCGAATCGAAAAGGATGTTTTTTATCGACGCTGGGATAACTGGGTTTACAACCAAGAGGCTTGCTACTACGTAGCGGTAAAACACGAAAAAATATATTGGCTAAATATGAACAAACATCTTATCGATTCTGGCCTAATACTCGAGAGTGAGGCCACCTAAAACTGGCCCCATTCTCAATGTCAAACTGGCACTAGGGAAAAATCCAGCTAGGGATTAGCATCAGGGACATAGCAATAAAACCGGCGCCACAGATGATAACAAACATGCCGGCTTTTGCCTTTTAAAGGAATATAAGGAGCCACCGTGCCATCATTTACTATTGTCAGCCTGCAACTGCCCTTAAAGGGGACAGATAACTTCGCCGAAATAGAACACGAATTAAATATTGCCAAGATAAAATTCCCCAATGTCGATATGGTGGTGATTGGAGAGTTAGCACTTTATGGCCCCTTGGTGGAGAACAATTTAAAACACCAAGCCACAACCCTAGAGCGGCTTTGCGCCATCGCCAAGCGCAACCACTACTGGTTAATACCCGGTTCCTATTTTGAAAAAATAGACGGTAAAAATTACAACAGCTGCCCGGTTATCTCACCCCAGGGCGAGCTAGTAGCCACCCATCAAAAAATGTTTCCCTTTTACCCTTTCGAAATGGACGTCGAGGCTGGCACTACCTTTGTTACTTTCGATGTTCCCGGCGCGGGACGCTTTGGCCTTTGTATTTGCTACGACATGTGGTTTCCCGAAGTGACCCGCAACTTGATGGCCATGGGCGCCGAGGTGATTATTCACCCCACTATGTCCACCACCGTCGACCGTGATGTTGAGCTAGCCATCTGCCGCACCAACGCCGCTATCAACCAATGTTATTTTATCGACGTTAATGTCGCCGGCCACTATGGCTTAGGCCGCTCGATTGTCTGCGGCCCCGGCGGTGAAGTCCTTCACCAAGCGGGCTCCGGCCGCGAAGTGATCAGCACCAGCATTGATTTTGACTATGTCCGCCGCGTCCGCGAAGAGGGCTGGAATTCGCTCGGCCAGCCGGTGAAGAGCTTTCGAGATTCACCCTTAAGCTATCCGGTCTATGAAAAAGATGGGAAAAATACACCATTTTTACGCAGCTTGGGTGAAATCCATAAACCAGGGAAATTCACTGGTAAAAAAGCGTAGCAACTAAACTCCAGCCAGGAGGGTGGCATGAATAATAAGATAATAAGTAATAATAAACCGCTATACAAAACCCCAAAAGCTCGTTGGCAAAAAACCACCCTGGCCGGCGCTATTACCCTGGCGATACTAAGCCAGCAATTTATAGCTGGGGCTGAGGCGGCCACCTGTTCGACAGCTGGGGATACCATAACCTTAAGCACAGCGGTAGCGGCCACCTGCTTTTTATCGTCCACGGTATCACCCTTCAATAACATTACCGTTGATAGTGTAGGCTCAATAATTGTTCCCTACCTCGCTACAGCTGACGGAATAAACACCTTTAACACGGCGCTGGTTTACAATAACACCGGCTTTCCTGTCGGTAACGGGGCTATTACCAACCAAGGTGTCTTAGCCGGCGTGGTCAGTGGCATCCATATTCGCGGCGCTAGCGCCAGCGCGTTAACGGCTGGTACTACGTTAATAAACTCAGGCACGATCAATGCCTATAGTACCGCTGCAACCGTTACCCAGGGCACAATAATTTCGGCCGTCACCGGGGTCAGTGTCGACTTTGCCAGCGGCGCCATCATTACCAATACCGGTAGTATTTTAAACTACGACACCACCAATGCTCGCATCGGCCTGGGCACCGGCCTAAGCTTGAATTCCAGCAGCGGAAGTATCATTAACAACGGGTCAGCAACAGCCAATAGCGGCACAATTTCCGGCGGCACCGGCATAGCGCTACTAGGCACCAGCAATACCACCATCAACAACAATGCCGGTGGCAGCATTGTCAACGGCATAAACATCGGTTCGGTGCTGGGCGTGGCCGATAGCAGCAACAGCGTGATACATAATAAGGGCTCGATTACTCATGTTGCCGGCACAGCCATATATCAGCTGTTTGGCAGCGGAACCCAAATCATAAACGACGGCAGCATCACCGGGAGCAATGGCAGCATTTATTTCTTTGGTGTTAGCAATGGCAAGATTCAGAATAACAGCGGCGGCACAATAAGCGGCGGCATTATTCTTGGGCCAACGACTACACCTACACAGCTAAGCACAAACAACCTAATTGATAATCGAGGCACCATAATCGTTGGCGATAACCTAGCGGGCGTCTATATCGCCTCGGGCGCCAACAATATTACCAATAGCGGTAGCATCAGTGCCGGTACCAGAGGTGTTGGCGTTTTTTTTATTGGCACTGCAGGCTCAAGCCTGATTAACTCTGGTGCGATAAGCGGCGGTAGTGGCGTTATTCTCAATGCCAATAGCAATTTTAATAACGCCCTAGGTGGCACAATTCAAGCCAATGACACCGGCGCCCATGGCCTGATACTAAACGGCCTCACCGCCGGCACCTACCTAAACTCAGGCACGATCACCGCCCTAGCCGGCGGCTCCGCCGTCATGTCCAGTTCGCAAAACATTATCCTGCAAAATAATGGCAAGCTGGTAAGCGCCAATGGAACCGGCCTCGGTTTACAAGCGGGCAGCACTGCCAACACCATAAATAATAACGGTGCTATTAATGCCTTTTTTGGCATCAATGTACAAGCAGGCAGCCATAGCATTAACAATTTGAGCGGCGGTACAATTTCAGCAGGAATAGGAATAGATATTGCCGCTAACAGCAATGGCAACCAAATCAGCAATGCCGGTGTCATCACTATCGCCAACAACGGCGTTGGCGTGCGCTCAATAAGCACAGCCAATACCAATATTAATAACAGCGGTACTATACAAGCAGGCAGCGCTGCCTATGGCGTGTATTTGTATAACAATACGGCGGGCTCCGTCATTAACTCCGGTACGATTAATTCTGGGCTCAATGGCATAGGTGCCGCCTTGGGTAGCGGCATTCAGATTGAAAACACCCGTAGCGGAATCATATCCACTAACGACGACATCAGTGCCGCTATTGGCTTGATCGGTGTAAACGGTGCGACGGTCAGCAATGCCGGTAAAATTATTGCCACACATACAAGCAGTGCGGGTATTTATTCCAGCTCCAGCAATGTCACCATTACCTCCAGTGGCTCCATCGAAGTCGGAGATAATGGCGCGGGTATTTATCTTGATACCAATGCCGCCGCCAATACCCTCAACAACTCCGGCAGTATCACCTCTTTGTACAGTGCCATACAAAGTAATGACGGCAGCCATACTATAAACAATCTGAGCGAAGGTAAGCTAATCGCTAATTTTGGCGTCCTGATCAATGCCGACTCCAGCGCCAACACCATTGATAACAAAGGGGCCATTGCTGCCACCACCGATGGCATTGGGGTGCAGCTAAACTCCGCTGACAATAGCCTTAGCAACAGCGGCGCCATCTCTGCGGCAGGTGCCGGCATTGGCGTTGATATTGGCGCAGCGGCTACCGGCACGGTACTAAACAATACCGGCACTATCACTTCGGGGTTCCGTGGACTTAGGGTTTCCGCTAACAATACTCTAGTCAATGAAGGTCGCATCAGCGCGACCAATGAATGGGGTGTGGCGGTGGAGCTGGCGGGCTTAAGTGCGGGTAGCTTTAGCAATAACGGCAGCATCAACGCTGCCGATAAGGGTGTGGGGGTTTTATCCGGCGCTAACAACATCACCGTTAGCAATAGCAAAGACATCACCGCAGCGGGACAAGGGGTCGCGGTCGATATTAGCAACGGTTCAAATTCATTCATCGAAAACAGCGGAACTATCTCCTCTGGTTTCGCTTCCATTCGGATAGCGGATAGCCAAGCAGTCAGCATTAATAACGGCGGCACCCTTAGCGGCCGGGTGCTCAATTCCGCTAAAGCCAGCCAGACTAGCATTAACAACAGCGGCATGATTAGCGGCAGTAATAACAGCGCCATACTGTATACCCAAGGGCTGGATGGGACACTAAGCAACAGCGGTACGATCACCTTAAATAATTCAGACTCGGCTAATTTTTCTGCCGCGGTACTGGCCTTGGGCGTTAATAGTGGCAGCTTCAGCAACCACAGCACTATTTCCATTCAAGACAACAGTAACGGTAGTTCTTCGACGGCTACAGCGGGGGTCTATTTTGATACCTTGAGTGGTGATTTTACTAACAGCGGCTCGATTACCAACTCCACCAAGTCCAGCGGCCGCGAGGCCTATGGTGTATTAATAAACACCCTTAACAGCAGCGCCGTATTCAATAATAGCGGCACGATAACAGTCAACAGTGGCAGCACCGACGCCATTCGTAACAGTGTTGCCATTAGTTACTTTGAAGGCGGTGCCGGACTTAATAATACCGGCACTATCGACAAGCTCTATATAGGCGCGGGAACCGCTAGCCGTCAGTTTAAGCTGAGTGGTTACGGTGATATTAATACTCTAATTGTTAAAGCCAGCCTCGACGCAGAAACCCAGCTACAAATCAGCGGAAATTATAAATTACCCAATCTTATTGCCGCCACTATCGCCCCCAGCGGCAATCTCGGCGACAATCTCGGCGCGTTGGTCAGCAGCGCCGCCGATACCATTATTGATTTAGACAGCCGCCACCACACTATTTTAGGGCGCTTAAACCTCGGCGCTAATAATCGTATTGATGTCGACCTAAATCCCAACGGAGACTCCGGCCGGATAATTATTTCCGGCGCGGTAACCACACCCGGCACAACTAAAATTAATATTAACCAGCTTGGCTCAAGTTACATCGACGGCCAGGTCTTCACCATCATTGATGGCGCAGCTGGCAGCAGCCTTAGTTTTGATAGCAACATTAGCGATAACAGCCTACTCTATAATTTTGAACCGATAAGCAATGGCCAAGACCTGTTAATTCGTGTGGTCGGCCATGGCGCCGCCGCGCCGATGTTACAAAGCTGGAGCGATACTGGACGGCAACAACAAGATCCGCTTTTATATCACGCGATCCAGAGCGCAGAAAGTTCTGGCGCCACCACCTTAAGCAGCCTGCTTGAACAATTGTCCCCAGACAATAGCGCCAGTGTGTTTGACAGTTATCGTGAAAACTCCCTGGCCGCCGCCGCGACCATCAATAAGCGCTTAAACACAGTTCGACTCAGCCAATTAGGCTTAAGCCGCGAAACCGGTATGGCTGCGGGCGACCCGCAACACTACAGCCCCAGTGTTTGGCTGCAGGCTTATAGCAGCAACATTAAACAAAGCCAGCGCCAAAATACAACCGGCTATAATGCCGACAGTTCGGGCTTCGCGCTTGGCATTGACAGTTTGATCAACGACGCCACTCGTCTAGGTATTGGTTTTAACCGTAGCAACCATCAGTCCCATAGCAGCAACGGCCACTATAGTAGCGACAGCGATAGCACCCAGGCTTTTATCTATGGCAGCTATTTGTCCGCAGACGACCGCTTTATCGACAGCAGCATTAGCTACGGTAAAAGCGATTACCAAAGCCGGCGCCAGATTAACTTGATCAACCTAAGCCGCACCGCCCATGCTCAATTTGATGCCAAGCAGCTATCGGCCCAGTTATTTTACGGCAAGCATATTCGCTATAATAACGAGCTGTTGGTATCACCTTATATAGGCTCTCAATACAGCCGTTTAGCAATCGACTCTTATCAGGAAAGCGGCGCCCAAGGCGCTAATTTGCGCATCGCTAAAAGCAATCAAGAATCTCTCGAGGCGGTATTAGGGACTGCAATCCAAAAAACGTTTCAAACCGACTCGGGTCATCAAATAGTACCGGAACTACACGCCAGCTGGCGGCGAGAATTAATTGATAACGCGATTGAAGCCAGCAGCCAATTTATCGGCGGTGGCGTAAGCTTTAAAATCCAAGCCCCCGACACCTCCGACAATACCTTTACCATCGGCGCCAGTATCAGCCTTTATCGACAAGATGGTATAGATATTAAAGCCAATTACGACTACGCCAGCCGCAGCGGCTATAGCAACCACTCGGGTTTTATTAATGTCAAAATCAACACCGACTTTAACAGCCCCTTTAAGAAAACTCGGTTAAAGTCTGTACTCAATACTCCAATTGATAATTTTGATGCGATTTCGCTTAATATGGCCGAGCTAAGCCCGGTATATTTGGCCGATGCCGACACCGGCCTTGGCATCATCGCCGCGGTTGACGACTTTCGTTACAGCAATATCAACCTTAACGGCTTTCAAGTCGATGCCGGCCGCCTAAATTATGGTGTTGCCGATAGCTTCCGCAGTGTCGCCACCTATGTCGGCAATACCCCCATGCTGAGCAATACCAGCGTTGCAGATTTTGATCATATCAATTACTTTGAACGCTATGACGCCAAAGCCGTCAACTTAAGTGATATGCCCTCCTCCGCTCAATTTGGTCATTCCGGCCTGGCCGCGGTGCTGCAATACATCCCCAACAAACCCGTTTTAGGTCTATACAGCAGCCAGCTCGGAGTTTCCGGCAGCCGCTTACAGGGATCACAAAGTGGCGAGCTGGGCAATGGCATCGATGGGGTTTGGAATCTGCCGCTGGGTAATTCAGTGGCGCTTAGGATAGCCGGTGGCCGAATAAAAACCGAAGGCATTACCGATTACGTCAACCTCTACCAACTTAATGCTGCCGGCGAGCCGATTAATGCCAGTGTTAGCCCCAGCTTTGTACCGCAGCAAGATTTAAATCGACAAGGTGATGTGAATAGTTTTTTCACCAACTACGGTCGCGCCAGCCTGCTGTGGCGAGCCAGCACAGAATTAGATTTGCAGTTAACGGCCTACCACCAAAAGGATGATCGCGGTGGTAATCGTATTGCCGCTGTCGGCCGTAATGGCTACGGCAATGCCTATCAAACCAATCAAAGCGGTGCCTTAATTGTTGAACCAAAAACTCGCGAAACCAATATTGTCGCCTTAGACCTAGATTACCAAGCGGATAACTTTCATATAAGTTCAAATACCAGCCGCTATCAACACCAGGGCAGCCTGATTGACGACGTTACCGGCGCAGCCAGTAATCTCAGCTTTTTAAACAGTGGCGCCGATTACTGTGAGAACACCAGTGGCACAGCTTTTGTCGGCGAATTCTGTGCGGCCAGTCCCTTCGCGCTCAATTCGTCTAGGCCATTAACTGTTTTAGATAGGCGTTTTAATGACCAGGGAATTAGCCAGGAAATCAAGATCTCCTCTAGCAGCAATAATGATCTGCAGTACAGTGCTGGTTTATTCTACCATCAACAAAAGCGGACAAAAATTAGCGCCATTGATAAAGTTGGCTTTACTACTTTTTATCAAAATAACCGGCCCAGCAACAGCGACGACATTGCTATCAACAGTGATCTCTGGTCAATACAAGCCGAGCAACTGGACGCTACCGACCTATCCCTCTATAGCAATATAAGCTACCTAATTAATCAGCAATGGAAACTTATTGCCGGGCTAAAAGGCTTTAGCCATAAAGCCAAAGAAACAGCATTGCGGAGCTATCCCATGTTCGAGCAAAACGGCAGTGCTCGCTTTGCCCAACTAAGTCAGACCCTGCGTACTAACGAGCAGGGTTTTCTGCCCAATTTTGCAATCGAATATCAAGCCCGAGATAACATCGGGGTTTACTTAAAACTCGGCCAGGGGTATCGCCCAGGCGGGCTCAACAGCAATGCGCTGGTTGAAAACAGCCATTCGATTTTGGCGGGCAAGGGCCAGTCGCCGCTGCTTAGTTATGAGGCTGAAACCCTCAGCACGGCCATCCTTGGCGTCCAAGGAAATGTCAGTTTTAGCAGCGATCTAAACCGCAACCCACTGCGTTATGAGCTAAGTCTATTTTCACGTTTTGCCCGCGACAAACAAATCAATACCTTTAACAATTCCCGCGATACTCGGGACCAATTGCAACAGCAAATTATTAACAATGCTGGCAGCGCCATTCAGCAGGGCCTGGAGTTAAAGCTGGCCAGTAAATTCAGCCCCCGCTGGTCTTACTCGCTCAACTATAACTACAACTATAAAGCAGAAATTAAGAAGGCACTGTACCAGACCGGCAGTATCAGCCGCCTAGGTTCCACCCAAATTAATAATCAAGGCCAGCTTAGCCCAACTGGCCTAGGCCAAACACCGACACTGATCGCCAACAGTGGGACGCGCTTGGCTTTTAGCCCAGAACACACCGCCGTGGTTAAAACCGATTATCTCATTCCCTATAAAACCCTGTCGCTACGCTTCTTCGCCAGCCTAGATTATCGCTCAGATATGCATGCGGGCCTTGGCGGCGGCGCTATCATCAAAGGCTCCAGCACCATGAACATTGGCGCTTCGGTGCTATGGGAGGATATGGACATTAGCCTATGGGCTAATAATATTGGCAATAGCCAGCGACTTAATTCAATCAACCTCGACAATGCCGGGCCGCTAACCGAACAAAGTTATTACGGCAGCGGAAATTATTCCGCCATTGCCCTGCCCAGAAACATCGGTATGACTGTTAACTATAAATTCTAACGGCTATCACTAGATATCAGAAAAAGGAAACCGCAATGAAGTTATCAACTGCTTTGGCGACACTTGCCTTGTCTTTTGGCTTGTATGCCAGCCACCAAGCTCAGGCAAAAATCCTATTCTACGATGGTTTTGATCAGGGCCTTGGCAAACACTGGCTGAGCAACTCACTCAGTAAAGACAAAATCAGTATCAACAGCTATCTCGGTAATAAAACGTTAAAACTCAAGCACCACAGTTTTGCCGCCACCACAATATCCACCTTAGGCTATAAAAATATACGTCTACAGGGCTCAGCTTTTGGTTCGAGCTTGGAAAACACAGAACAATGTAAACTACAAGTGTCAGCCGACCGGGGTAAAAGTTGGTTTACCATCGCTATTATTAGCGATGGCTGGGACAGCGGCGTTCTTGACGGCGGCGGCAATCACTATTGGCTCCCCGCCGATAATAATGCCGAGCTAATTGTCCGTGCCAGCATAAATGGCAATGAAGCCAATGACAGCTGCTTTTTTGACAATATTAAATTGACCGGCGAACGCATTTACCCTGTTTCAAGCAGCCTTGATAGTGACGGTAGCTTTAGCACTGCATTTTTAAATAGCGAGCTACCGGCCCCAACACCGGCAAAATATACGGCTTTTTATCAGGGGCAAAGCAGCAGCGCAAAAAACCACTTCGAAGGCCGCCTAAGTTTTAATGCCCGGCAAGACTTTCGCTATGAAATTATCGAAGATGTTTTTGATTACCAGGGCGACAATAACAACCTTAAGTTCGATCAATTCCCCGCCTTTGCCGTCGACTTAGTACAAAATGGCACCGACCTAATCCCGCTACAGCGTGGCCCGCTAGCATCTAAGCATCCGCACTGGGAAATTATTATTGAACCGGGCAAGACCTGGCAGCAGCCAGGCGACCAGGGCTTTAGCCGCGCCGCCCTGCCCATTGCCTTTCAGCAAAAAGGCGCCAATTGCGTTCATAACGGCATGATGAGTTTTTTATATAATGGCCAGGGTCAAATTTCCCGCAGTATTTTTCAAATAGGCAGTGAAACCTGTGCTTATTTCAAGTTCGATGCCTGGGGTAAAGTTCAGCTAGAGTACCAAAAGAAAAGTATCGACAAAGCCGGTGACGCCATCGCCCGCTACCAACAAGAAGTGAGCCAGCGTATACCGCAAAAACCGCTAGCCGCCCTGGCACAAAAATACCCGCAGATTGATACCAACAAGATTGGCGCCAGCACTGAAGTTCATCCCAGTAATATGACAGTATTTGGCATGGTGGTTGATGGCATTAACTATGTCGGCGGCTGCAATACCCGCTTTGGCACCTATCCATTCTGTGATGTGCTCGACCTACCCTCATATTCCACCGCTAAAAGTGTAACCGGGCTGGCCTATCTGGCCATGGTTAAGTTACACCCTGAAATTAAGGGTATGAAAATTGTGGACCTCGTGCCCGCCTGTGCCAAGCAACCTGGCTGGCAAGACATCAGCATTGAAGATGCTTTAAATATGACCACCGGCCATTATGACAGCGACGGTTACGAGGTGGATGAGTTCACCAGTATGGTGCCGTTTTTTGATACCAATCAGCACCAAGGGAAAATCACCGAAGCCTGTCACTACCCAAGAAAATCAGGGCCGGGTGAAAAATGGGTTTACCACACCTCCGACACTTATCTATTTGCCACGGCCATTCAAAACTACTGGCAACAAAAACACGGCGCCAAGGCTGATTATTACCGCGATACACTATGGCCCTTGTGGAAAAAAATGGGCCTTAGCCCAATGATGGATATTAGCCGCCGCAGCTACGACCAGCGTCGTCAGGTTTATGCCGGCTATGGCCTCACTTACCACCGCGGTGATATTGCCAAGCTCGCCAGCCAACTAATCCCCGCAGAAAATACTCTGGATAAATATGAAGGTCTGCTGGATCGCGAGGAAATGCGGGCCGCCCTACAAATGAATGCCGGCGACCGCGGCGTCGTCGCAGCCAAACACACCAAATACAAACACGCCTTTTGGGCTTATAACGCCCAAACTTACCTTGGCTGTAACAAACCCGTATGGATTCCGTTTATGTCAGGCTTTGGCGGCAATACCGTTGCCATGCTACCGAATGGCATTGCTTACTATGTCTTCAGTGATAACCACGACTACGTTTGGAAACAAGCCGTCCTGCAAGCCAATAAAATTAAACCTTTGTGTGGAGTAAAATAATGACCACTAGCGATGCCGCAAAAACGCATTTTTTCCCCACCGTTGCACATAACAGCTGGGGCGAAGTCATTATTCTCGCCTTCCTGGCGACCGCCGGTTTGTTTTATGTCAATATTATGCCCGCGCTGGCAGAGGCATTAATCAGCGGCTTAAGCTTTGCCGAAAAAGATGCCGGCTTTGTCGGCAGCTCCAATACCTTTGGTGCCGCTGCAGGCGCTTTGACCATGGTATTTATAGTTAAAAAAATAAGCTGGCGTCCCGTCGCCATGGGTCTGCTGGTGGTGATGATCGGCTTTGACTTTATCTCCACCTATCTCAATACCCCAACCGCCCTAATCGCCATCCGATTTATTCACGGCTGCTGTGGCGGTTTGCTGGTAGGCCTATCGTTTGCGTTAATCACCCGTACCGCCAACCCAGAACGAATATTTGGTTTTTTATTGGCGTTGCAATTTGGCTTGGGGGGTTTATTCGTCAGAATTCTTCCCGGCACCGTCGCTGAATATGGCCATCAAACCACCTTTTGGAGCCTCGCTCTGTTCAGCTTTATCACCCTAATATTGGTCAATTTCCTCGCCGACATTCCGCCAAAACAAACCGCGGTCAATCTGAATACCGAACAAGGCAGCCGTAAAAATCCTTTTCTTCTGGCTCTCTTGCTGACCTTGATCTCAATAATATTGTTTCAAGCGACTAATATGGCTATTGGGTTTTACTTAATACCATTGGGCAGCACCTATGGCCTAGATACTCAGTTCAATGCCGAAATTGTCGGCTACGCCTATTGGGTCGGTGCAATGGGGGCTATTTTAGTCAGTGTTATGGGACTCAAGTTCGGCAGGTTTTGGCCCTTAACTATTGCCTTTATAGTTACCTTGGCCGGATTTTTACTGTTTCATTTAAGTGATCAAAAACTGATGTACGCCATCGCCAACTTCGCCACGGCCACTACCTGGGCCTTTGTGATCCCATTTTTGTTTGGCATCTGCTCAGAACTTGACCCCAGCGGGAGAATGGCATCGATGGCCGGGTTCTGCTCAAAAGTGGGCTTGTCGATAGGCCCCGCAGCGGGGGGCTTAATTATTGGCGGCAACAAAGATTATGCCCTGCTGATCAATGTCACCTTCGCCGGCCTGGTAGTGAGCATGGTTGCGGTATTGCTGGCCTTATATGTCTATGCCAAACAGCGCCAGGCGCTGGGGCTTATTAGTTAAATTTAAACAGGCATAAAAAAAGGCTCCAAGAGCCTTTTCATAAATCAGTAATTATCGACCTAAGCCAGGTGGTAAGCCGCCGCCTGGGGGCATGCCGCCCGGGGGCATACCGCCACCGCCGCCCATCATGCCGCCCAGGCCGCGCATCATTTTGGCCATGCCGCCGCCTTTCATTTTTTTCATCATTTTGGCCATTTGCTTGTGTTGTTTTAGCAAACGGTTAAGGTCTTGAATTTGAGTACCCGAACCCATAGTAATACGACGCTTACGCGAACCATTTAGAATTTCAGGGCTGCGGCGCTCAGCCGGAGTCATAGAGTTAATGATGGTTTCCATTTGCGAGAACTGCTTGCCCATATCGGCCTGCTCCATCATCTCAGAAACATTACCCATCCCTGGAAGTTTCTCTAGCATGCTGCCCATGCCGCCCATATTTTGCATTTGCTGAAACTGATCACGTAGATCTTCGAGATCAAACTTCTGACCCTTTTGAACTTTCTTAATTAATTTTTCAGCTTTTTCTTTGTCAATTTTTTGCTCGGCTTCTTCGATCAGCGACATCACATCGCCCATACCTAAGATGCGCGAAGCAATACGTTCAGGATGGAAAGGCTCTAGAGCGTCAACCTTCTCTCCCATACCGATAAACTTAATTGGCTTACCGGTAACATGGCGTACCGATAAAGCTGCACCACCACGTGCATCACCATCAGCCTTGGTTAGAATCACACCGGTTAATGGCAATGCATCACTAAAGGCCTTGGCAGTATTGACCGCATCTTGGCCTATCATTGCATCGATAACAAACAAGGTTTCAACCGGGTTGATCGCCGTGTGCAAGCCTTGAATCTCGCCCATCATCTCGTCATCAATGTGTAAGCGGCCAGCGGTGTCGACGATAACCACATCGGCAAACTGCTTTTTAGCGTGCAAAATTGCCGCCTCGGCAATATCGATGGGTTTTTGCTCGGCGCTTGAGGGGAAGAATTCAGTATCAACTTCAGTCGCTAAAGTCTGCAGCTGCTTGATCGCCGCTGGGCGATAAATATCGACACTAACCACCAGCACTTTTTTCTTGTGCCGCTCCTGTAAAAACTTAGCCAGCTTGGCAACCGAGGTGGTCTTACCGGCGCCTTGCAGGCCGGCCATTAACACTACAGCAGGAGGCTGGGCAGCCAAGTCCAGCGTTTCATTGGCCGCGCCCATGATATCGATCAGCTCGTCTTCAACAATTTTCAAGAACTGCTGGCCAGGATTCAGCGCCTTAGCTACTTGCGAGCCAATAGCTTTTGAGCGAACGCGATCGACAAAGGCTTTAACCACAGACAGCGCTACATCGGCTTCTAGCAGTGCTTTACGCACCTCGCGTAGGGTGTCTTTAATATTGGCATCGGTTAAGCGTGCCTTACCTGTCACTTTTTTTAGGGAGTGACTTAAGCGATCCGTCAAATTATCGAACATATTTACCTTTAAACCTTTAAACCTTTATAAGCATGCTTGGCGCACCGTTCACGCACCTTACACGAGCTAAACAGCTTTCACTGCTGGTTTATTAAACAGCAGTGAACAGAGGGAAATTTTAGGTGGCGAAGTATAACAGAGCTTGGCCCTTAGGGCAGCCAAACTGCTCGATGATAATTCTTCTCAATATTGACCTTTTATGACACACTAGCAGCCCAATCTGCTTGCTAAAGTGCACTTAAGACCCATATGCTAATAACTGCAGCCAATATCGTCGCTATAACCGCCTATTTGGGCTTGGTTTTATTTTTATCCTATAGCATTCGACACGGCCACACCGGCCAAGCCGACAAAACCCGTATATTCCTGCTTACGGCTATTGGTCTGCACGGCTTGGCGCTCAGCAGTCAACTCTACCAAAACCAAGCATTACAACTGGGTTTTTTCCAAGTACCCTCGCTAATGTTTTGGCTAATCAATGCCTTAATTCTGCTCAGCAGTATTAAGAAGCCTGTATTGAATGTTCTTGTAGTGGTCGCCCCACTATCGGCCCTGGCCATCCTGTGCAGCCTACTAATTCCAGTTGAACCCCACGCACTGGCACTCAGCACGGGCACCACGGCACATATTTTATTGTCACTAACTGCCTACAGCCTGCTGACTATTGCTACCGCCCAAGCCCTATTACTGGCCTACCAAAATCATCAGCTGCGGCACAAAAACCTGACTGGTATGGTTAAATTATTACCGCCACTGCAAACCATGGAAGCTCTGTTATTTGAGCTTTTGTGGGTGGGTTTTATCGTTCTCAGCATTGCCATTGTAACCGGAGTCTTATTCATCGACCCCAGCCCCGAGCAAAAGCTGGCTCATAAAGTTACCTTCTCCATTATTTCCTGGCTAATTTACTCGGTCTTGCTATGGGGTCGACACCAGAAAGGTTGGCGCGGTAATACCGCGATACGATTTACCTTAGGTGGCTTCCTCGCCTTAATGCTGGCCTATTTTGGCAGTAAATTAGTAATAGAAGTTATCTTGGCCGCCTGAGGCTTGCCAAGTACTAGATTCTAATTCACTATTGCCCTTCAAATAAGCAAACTAGGTTAACCCCTTCTTGAACGAGATCCCCCTTGGCCTGCTCTTCGGTACGCTGGCTATATTAATTATACTATCCGGTTTTTTTTCCAGCTCTGAAACCGGCATGATGTCCCTAAATCGTTATCGCCTACGGCACCTCAGCAATAAAGGTCATGCTGGCGCCAAGCGCGTAGCCAGATTATTACGCCGGCCAGACCGCCTCATTGGGGTGATTTTAATTGGTAACAACCTAGTCAATATCGCTGCAGCCTCCATCACCACAATTATAGGTACCGCCCTGTATGGTACCGCTGGAGCCTTGATCGGCAGTGTAGTATTAACTCTGATAATTCTAATCTTCTCAGAAGTGACCCCCAAAACCGTCGCCGCCATCCATCCCGAAAAAATCGCTTTCCCGGCTAGCTGGATATTGCAGCCGCTGCTGTGGCTTCTAACCCCCGCAGTGTGGCTGGTTAACAGCATATCCAACGCACTAGCCAAGCTGTTTGGGGTCAACCCCCAGGAGGCCGGCCAAAATGAGCTGTTACGACCCGAAGAGCTACGCACTGCGGTGGACGAAGCGGGTGATTTAATCCCTGACCAACACCAGGGCATGCTGCTAAATATTCTCGACTTAGAAAAAGCCACGGTGGAGGATATTATGATCCCCCGCAACGAGGTCGTTGGCATCGATGTCGAAGACGACATACCAACTATCATGGAGCAAATTCGCAACAGCCCCTATACTCGTCTGCCGGTGTATGAGGGTGATGTTAACAACGTCATTGGGGTACTGCACCTGCGTAACGCGGCCAAATTTATTTATGGCGGCGATGACACTATCAGCCATGACGCCATAAAACGCTTTGCCCGCGAACCCTATTTCGTGCCTGAATCTACACCGCTGCACACCCAGCTAATGAACTTCCAAAAAGAAAAACGCCGCATTGCCCTGGCCGTGGATGAATATGGAGATATACAGGGCATCGTTACCCTGGAAGATCTTCTAGAAGAGATTGTCGGCGATTTCACCACCAACATGGCCGAGGACAGCCAGCAGGAAATCACCCTGCTAGACAAGCACTGGTATGCCATCGAAGGCGGCACCTCGATTCGCGACATTAATAAGCAACTGGGCTGGAAGCTACCGACCGATGGCCCCAAAACCCTCAGCGGTATTATTGTCGAGCAGTTGGAATCTATACCCGATGGCCACATAAGTTTAAAGATAGCCGGATATCAGATAGAAACCCAACAATTGTCAGAGGTAATGGTAGAGGTTGCGAAGATGAAAGCGGTATAAACACCCGCTTCATACTTCCCCCGGGATAGCGCAAGCCGACAATTAATCAGCGCAATCGATGCACTGAGTTGCATAGGTCACAGCTTTTAAGCGCGCCACAGCAATCACCCCACCACAGTCCTCACAAGCGCCATAGCCACCTACCTGCAACCGCGTTAAGGCCTGTTTTATATGGGCCAGCTCATTGTCCAGCTCAACCGCAATCGCCTCCAGCACCTCATAACTTTCACACTCAACCCCCTACCCTGAAAAATCAGCAGACAGAGACTCATGGCGATGACTGACATGCCCCACAACCCGATCCAGGCGGTTTTCAAGCTCGCGTTGGCAACTAAGCAATTGTTGTCGAATTTGTTTGAATGGCATAGAAAATTCCCCCGTGCTGCCACCTGCAGTATAGGCCGGTGACAGCACGGGGGGGGGTTGATATAGCTCAGCTGTATGGGGTAAAACCGCCGGCGTGGGGGACGTCGGCGGTTGGCTTATCAACGAGACAAGTATTTAATACCCTCATCCATCCCCTCTAGAGTCAAGGTGTACATACGATCATCGAGCAGCTGCTGGATCATTTCAATAGTTTGGGTATAACGCCAATACTTTTTACCGGTGGGATTTAACCAGATAACCTTGGCAAAGTGGTCGGTTAGGCGTTTCATCCATACATGCCCCGGGTCTTCATTCATATGCTCAACGCTGCCGTACTGGCTGGTCACCTCATAGGGAGCCATGGAGGCATCGCCAATAAAAATGACTTTATAGTCGCTGCTATAAGTATGCATAATATCGTAAATACTGGTAGATTCAGTACTGCGGCGGAAATTATCCTTCCACACACCTTCGTAAATAAAGTTATGAAAATAAAAATATTCCATGTGCTTAAATTCAGTCTTACAGGCTGAAAATAATTCTTCACAAATTTTCACATAGGGGTCCATCGAGCCGCCAACATCAAAAAACAGCAATACCTTAACTGCATTGTGACGCTCAGGAACCATTTTTATATCCAACATACCGGCATTGCGGGCCGTTGAATTAATAGTGTCGTCCAGGTCCAACTCTTCGACTGCACCTTGGCGAGCAAACTTACGCAACTTACGCAACGCAACTTTTATATTTCGAGTACCTAGTTCAATCTGGTCATCCAGATTTTTAAATTCACGCTTTTCCCAGACCTTGGTGGCCTTTTTATTGCGACTCTCGCCGCCCACCCGAATACCTTCTGGGTTATAACCGCTGTGGCCAAAGGGAGAAGTACCGCCGGTACCCACCCATTTATTACCACCTTCATGGCGTTTTTTCTGTTCTTCTAAGCGCTTTTTAAATTCCTCGATCAGCTTTTCCAAGCCACCCATGGATTCAATTTGTGCCTTTTCCTCTTCACTCAGGGTTTTCAAAAACTCTGTGCGCAGCCAATCCTCAGGAATCAGGGCCTCGATAATATCGTCGATGCCCTCTAGGTCTTTAAAATAAGCGCCAAAAGCTCGGTCAAATTTATCAAAATGCTTTTCATCTTTGATTAAGCAGGTACGCGCCAACAAATAAAAATCGTCGATATTGGCAAAGGCCAAACGTTTTTCTAAGGCCTCCAGCAATACCAGTAATTCCTTGATGGACACGGGTACCGAAGCATTGCGTAAACCGTAAAAGAAGTTCACTAACATGATGATCTCTCCGGGGTGCTACTTGCGAGTCTCACGGCGAACCATAAAGGCCAATCGCTCTAGCATATGTACATCTTGCTCATTTTTCAGCAAGGCCCCATACAAGGGTGGAATCGCCTTGGTGGCATCACGGCTTTTTAATACTTCATCCGGGATATCATCCGCCAGCAATAGCTTCAACCAATCAATTAATTCAGAAGTAGAAGGTTTTTTCTTTAAGCCGGGCACTTTGCGCACATCAAAGAAAATATCCAAGGCCTCATTGACCAAACTCGCCTTAATTTCAGGGTAATGGACATCGATGATTTTGATCATGGTGTCACGTTCGGGGAAGTTAATATAATGGAAGAAGCAGCGACGTAAAAAGGCATCGGGCAGTTCTTTTTCATTATTACTGGTGATAATAACGATGGGACGTTTTTTGGCCTTAATGGTCTCGCCGGTTTCATAGACGAAAAATTCCATTTTATCGATCTCAACCAACAGGTCGTTGGGGAATTCAATATCCGCCTTATCAATCTCATCAATCAGTAAGACAACCTGCTCGTCAGCCTCAAAAGCTTCCCACATTTTACCTTTTTTAATGTAGTTTTTGATATCGTAAACTTTCTCGTCACCCAGCTGAGAATCGCGTAAACGAGATACCGCATCATATTCATACAGGCCCTGTTGAGCCTTGGTGGTTGATTTAATATGCCACTGGATCAACCGCATACCCATAGATTCGGCCACTTCTTCGGCCAACATGGTTTTACCCGTGCCGGGCTCACCTTTAATCAACAGGGGGCGCTCCAGAGTTACGGCGGCGTTGACTGCCATGCGTAAGTCATCTGTTGCAACGTATTTATCGGTACCAACAAAACTCATAAAAAGCTCCTAAACTGGGGATATCACTAATAATAGGAGTCTAACAGAGGCGAGGCGGGCTGTGCACTGGCGAAAACCATCAGCACCATGGTGAATTACGACAGCGGGGTAGGCCCCGCCGCTGCATCTAACAGAAAAGCTCTTTAAGTACACTAATCATTCTTAGTGCTCGCTCCCCTTCTAGCCGGTAATGAATGGTTTGCGCCTCACGGCGGGTGGTGACTAGATTTGCCTCGCGCAGCCAAGCCAAGTGCTGGGAAAGAGCCGATTGGCTCAAATCAACACTTTGGTTTAGCTGGCCTACGGAAAGCTCACCATCCACCAAGGAGCAGAGAATTAGTAGACGCTTTTCATTTGCCAGGCTTTTCAAAAAGGACGCCGCTTCTTGGACGTTTTCCTTCATCTCGGTTAGATCCATAAAATTCTTCTTATAGTTAGTTTACGGGTTAGGAGAGTTTGCGCACGCGGCCCTAACAACCCGCTTTTATTTCCACCACCCTTCCCTCGGTAATGGTGTATTTTAAAGGACTGCTGCTTGTCATTTGCGCCCAAAAACCAAATCATTCCAGCTCGATTTTGAGAGCGACAATTGAATAGTACCTCATCCTGTTTTACTAGGGCATAGGTATTAGAACTTTTTTCCAACTGCTCGTCACTTACTTTTTTATTAGCTGTGCGGGCGGCCGAAACCTTTCAAACAGAAACCAAAAGTAGCGACTCTCATCGGCCAACAGCCGTACTTTTTGTGCGGGGATAAAATAAAAACCTAAGCGCTGTGCGATTATTATCTTTTCTTTTAGTCAAACAAACCTTAACCCAAACAGTACATTAGACATTAGTAATTACTAAAACTTACACCCCTCCACATCAGCGCGATATCTCTACCCTGCTGTCGATATCGCCGATAAGCTTGGACGACAAAATCTGGCATTTGCTCCTCTTGCTGAGCGCTAAAACCGATTTCTGCGTAAAAATTTAGTAAATGCTGGAATGGGTAGCAATAAACTAACTGCCCTGCCAATTCCGCCTCTAAACCCTGCAACAACTGACGCCCTAAGCCCTGGCCTCGCAGCGCGGGCGCAACACACATCGAGCGCAGAAAGTAGATCTCGCCTTCCTGCCCAGTGCCCAGACCCAGGTCCAATATTTGCTGCTGCTGCGCCGGGCTCAGCGGTTTTGCAACAACGCGAACCGCAGCCACAATTGACGGCCGCTTTAAAACATAAACCCGCTCTCCCCGTCCCGCCTTGGCAGAATAACGACATTCTTTATAGAATCGGTTAAGCAGGGGTAGGCTGATATCAGCCAGCTTTTCAATGGCTACACTCATAAACTATGGCCACTTAAACTTGCCTGATAATAACGAGCAAACTGCGCCTGACATTCCATCAGAGCCTTGGCATTATCGGACCAACCCAGGCTAGAAAAAATCGCAGCTACAGCCTCAATCGTCGAGAGGTTACCCGCTTGCTGATTGCGCCGAAGCTGATACTGACTTCGGCGTTCAGGCAGCTGTAGAATATCCAATTGCTGCAACACTGGGCTTTGTCGATAAATTTTATGGGCCTCCTGCCAAGTACCATCAATCACAATAAAATGTCTATTGATATCGACCCGCTCAGTTAGTTTTGGCCTGGCCAGGTTCTGTTTTAGCCGATACTCACAAGCTATTTGATACGGATACAGCAACACGGCTGCCTCGCTCGGATCAAATTCCAATGGTTCGCCGCGCTGCCATATTAGCCTACGACTGCGCGGCATGGCTGCTAATAATAATTTACCGGTATTGCTGGAGCGCTGTATTTCGCGCGGATGAGTAATCAAACTCAAATTTAACTCACTGCCTAAACGCGGTATCTGCTCACAAAAGCACGCTTGTCGATGCAGGCCACAGCCAGCGCAATAATCTTTAGTCACTTTGCCCCCAATAGCGCTGCATTTCAAAATACAAATACGAAGCACTCCAAGTGATTAACACCAAACCGGTTAATGATTCGATACCGGTTAAATATCGTATGCCACCAATTGGGGCAATATCACCAAAACCTAAGGTAGTAAAAGTGGTAAACGCAAAGTAGGCACAATCACCTAAGGTACCGGTGAAATTACCCTCAAAAGAACCCCAACTACCCTCTTGAATCATCAGATAATAACTAATGGCAAAAATCCACACCTCAATCGCGTGGGCGATTAACACCCCAATAACGCCGACGGCAATACGCAAGTTATAAAGGATGGTCAGCCGCGGTAAAAAACGAGACAACAGGTGTAAGATTTCATAATGGATCACCACCACCGTGGTCACCACAAAACAATTAATTAAAATTAATAAGGCCACTAGCCAGTCCTATCTTTCAAAACAAATTGAGAAACCCCTTGCCAAACCATCGCTAGCGGGTTCTCGCCGGCGTTCGCCTGCTCCGGCATAATACCACTCAACACAAGCAACCAGGCCATTTAGCCCCGATAAAAGAAGGACTAAGGCCGGCTAATTAAAAATCAATATGGATAGAGTAAAAAATGAACTCGGAATGGTGCGGATAGTAAATAGATTAGGCTTAACAGCGTTAAAACGCCGCTAAGCCCGGAACAAACGCCTAAGCAGGCTTTTTAACCTCGTCTAAATCTTTCTCTATGACCTCGTCAGAGGAAATATCTAAGCCACCCTCACTGGCTAGCAGGTCATCGATATCGAAATCTTCCTCACCGCTATTGGCATCCGCAACGGCGTCAAGCAAGGCGTCGATATCATCCAGCTCATCTTCAGTTTCTTTTTTATTATCTTCGTCAGCAATCTCATCGTCCAGATCAGCCATGCCCATATCGTCCACTGCAGGCTCAGCTTCTGGTTCAACTGACGGCTCAGGTTCAGCTTCAGCTTCAACTGCCGGCTCATCCAGTTTAACCTCTTCAGTAAGCTCGACAACTTCAACCTCGGCAGCGTCAGCCACCGCAACAGCTTCGGCCTCAGGATCATCGCCAGACATTTCGTCCATAGCCATATCATCGGCGGCCGGCTCTTGCTCAACGTCCTCTTTCGGCTCAGGTTCAGCGGCCGCTATAGTTTCTTCTGGCTCATCATTTTCGGGCTTTATGTCAGCAGCCGGAGGATCTATCGACTCCGCCTCTAGCAAGACCTCAGCTTCATCTGAAGATGGCTCAGCAGCGGCTGAAGCCTCAATCTCAGCCGTAACATCTTCATCTGGTCCGGCAGCGATATCATCCGCCACCGGGTCCTCGACATTGGCCTCAGCCTCATTAACATTGACAAAGACCTCCTCCTCTTCAGCCCCACTTTCGTCGGGCTTCTTTTTACCCATGACCTTACGAATAACAAAGAAGCCAACCAGCAACAGCAACAAATTGATGCCCGCAATAGCTCCGTATTTAATCAAATCTTTATATTCGTCAACTTCAGGGGCAGCTGGTTCAACATCACTAGCAGGCTCTGGCTGCACCGGAGGATCGATTTTTTTAGCCACGGCTGGGGCCAATTCACTTTCAAAATTGAGATTTAACAGCGGTAGGGTTTCACTGACCGCTGCGCCATTCATTAACTGGCCCATCGCTTTTACAACAAAGGTATAATTACCGGCCACATCAGGCTGGTACTCCAAGGTCCAGGATCGATTCTGCTGCAACTGCAGCAAAAGCTTTTCCTGCTTGCCATCTGGCCGAGTAATCGCAACCGAGAGCTGGCTTGAAGCAAAATCGATGTCCTGTCCAGGTGCCGCTACTCGCAATTCAAAGCTGGGGACGGCAGCTTGTTCTAACTCGGTTATCTTGGCCACAAACGGAGCGCGGACATTAATGGTGTGCTCGTAACGGCGCTTAAAGGTCTTACCGTCAACATTGACGACTAAACGATACTCACCGTTGGCGCGAAACTCATCTACCTTGGTGGTATAAATACCGTTGGCGGGTACTTCCGCCGTGCTCAAAGTTTCACTCCAGCTTGCCGCGCCGCTTAGTTCGGCTTTAACATCCAACAAAGCCAAAAAGTCAGCCGAGATTATTTTTTTACCATCCTCCTTAAACAACAGACTTAAATCCAAACTCTCGCCAGGTTTTAAGTTATTTGCCATAGGCGCAACTTTTAAGCTGAGATCGCTAACCACAGTAATACGGCTGTTCGGCGCCACATCGGCCTGCACCCGCCATTCGCCCTCAAAGGGGCGCTTTACTGTAACCAAATCAAAGCCATCGCCAGCAAACCAACGTACCGAGTCATCGCTAGACTTTTCTCCATAACGGCTATTGTCCGGGGCAATCAATTGACTGGGCTCGCTGCCAGGCTGATAAAAGATAAGGGCAGTGAATTCTTCAACTGAAGAATCAACCAAGAACGACTCACCATCAAAAGGCAGCTGCTCTGCTGGCGCCGATTTATTAAACGCCTGCAGGAAAATCTCCATCAACTCGTCGGCATTTTTTGCCACCGCATCCAAGCCGTCGGTGGCCATAGATAGCTGGCTCATTAAAGCTTGGTCGGCATTATCAGACAAAGCAATGGTATGGATGGTAAAGCCTGCTTGTTTCAGCTTGGGCAGCACCTCTTCGACGATACGGCGCCATTCCTGCTGATTTTTGAGTGGGTCTTTGGAAATATCGACCATACCATCGGTCAACAAAATTAGACTGGTATTGTAATCCGACTGAGTTCTGCCCGCATCATAGGCGGCTTTTTCTAGAGCGGCGCCGATATTGGTGTATAAACCAACCGAATTAATTTTATTGGCCTGGCGTATCGCCGACTGGCGCCAACCTTCGCTCACCGGTTTATGCGGGATCAGCATATTGACTTGGCTACCAAAGGTCCAGACACCAGCCTTGGCATTCTGGGGTAGCAATTTTACCAATAAGTCTACCGCCGGCCGCCTCAAATTGGCCGGGTCATTTAGTCGCATGCTACCTGAAATATCAATAAGTAAGCGGATATCCGGAGACTTGTCTGAGCTATCCTGTTGCTGGGCCAGAGCCATAAGCGAAGACATGCCGGCGCAAGCACACACCGCCGTAAGCGCGATTACCATACGGCCTCTAAGCCAATTTACTACCATCATTTGTCCGCCTTAGGATAAGCCCATTAAAACTGATTACTGAGCTATCGGCCAAATGCATTGAAAATAAAGGCCTATAACTGCTCATAATAGTTATAGCAGTCATTTAGCAATAGGCAATTGATGGGGCAACATTTAACCATGCTGCTCAAGGGATTTTTTAGGGGGAATCAGTGGACGAATTTAACCGAGCCGAGACGGTTGCTGCTGGCTTTCCCGCAGCAGCTCTTGCCGCTCCTGCTCTAGAACTTTCTGCTGACGTTGTTTTACTACACGTCTACGCCAGAGCAGTCCAATTACGATATACAACAGCATCGAGAAGACAAATATAGCCATGATCGGCTGTCCCGCCCGCTGCCATACGCCCTCTTCCAGCAATAACGGGTCAAGGGCTGCCACGAATAACGCCGGCGCCATCCAGGTATTGCCATCCTCAACAGAATGCGGGGTAAACAATAAAACCACACCCGCAATACGCAAAATATGCCGTAGCGGTGAAAACGTAAACACCTTAGTAAACTGCCACCAACCCAGCATAATAACTAAGCTGCCGCCGAGATAAATAATCCAAGCATAATAATAATCTTGTTCGGTCATGACTAGTTTACCCAGTGAATAATGTAATCTTGCAAATTTTCTTCTACCTCATGGGCCGGCAAATCTTTCTCGCTAATCACCTGCCCAGCAACGGAAAAACCTGCCTCTGCAACTGACGCGGGGTCCCCCGTCAGCAACGGGTGCCAATCTGGCAAGCCCTTACCCTCCGCCATTAGACGATAAGCGCAGCTGTTAGGTAGCCATTTAAAACTGGCGATATCGTCCAATGTTAAAGTCAGGCAACCCGCCACCCATTGTTTGCGTTCGTCATAGTTGCTGCAACGCGCTGTTTTCACATCCAGCAATTTACAGGCGACACAGCTGTAGTAATAGTCACCACTGTCTTCGTCTTCCAACTTGTGCAAACAACACTGACCGCAACCATCACAGAGCGATTCCCACTCCGCCTGATTCATCTGCGCCAAACTTTTACGCTGCCAAAATACTTGCTGGGCCACGATAGCTACTGACCCATTTTGGAGTTTTTCAGATGAATCTCTTGCATATGCTTATCTTTGACCGGCGGCATCTGCAAATAAAAACCCTGCTCGGCTATACCACGTATAACCGTAGCCACATCGGCTCTCGCTAGGGTTTTAGTTTCATCCAGCAGCAGTACCATGGCCGCCTTTGGCTTACCAAAGCGGCCGAGTAATACCTCGGGCACCTTGGTCAGGCCCTTGGCCTTTTCTACATAAAGGTACATGCCCTCATGTTTTGGGCTGCGGAAAACTTCACATATTAATCTAGTCATAATCTTTGATCGCTTGTAATAAAACCTTGGCAATCACCGCTTCACGCCAGCCCTGGAGTTTCGCTGGTAATTCTGGCTGAACCTGCTTGGCGCCGCGCACCAAGGCCTCATATTCTTTTTTACTCAGTAATAACTCGACCGGGATATCTTGCTGGAGCGCAGCCTGACGAGCCCTGTCCTTAAGCACCTTGAGTAATTTACCCTCGCCTACCGACAGAGGTTTTGGCAAAGACTCCGGCCAATTTACCTCATCATCCTGGGCACTTTGGATAATCTCGAGCAGCTCAGTACCATTTTCACGCAGGGTACGCCCCTGCATATCCTCAATTGCCGCCAAAGCCTTAAATTGGCTCGGCAACTTCATCGCCATTTGAAACAAGCTGCCGTCTTTGATTAAACGATTACGCGGAATATCTCTAGCTCGGGCCTGGTGCTCTCGCCATAGGCATAGTTGCTGCAATACCGCCAACTGCGGACGACGTAACTTCCACCCAGAGCGCTGTTTTAAATACGCCAACTCCAATGGCGCCGGCTTTAAATATTGCTGTAGCAAACTGTCGCAGTCCGCCTGGACCCAGGCCAAGCGATCGCGCTGTTTTAATTCCAGCAATAGTTTTTCATACACAACCAGCAAATAAGCTACATCCAAAGCGGCATAATGCTGCTGCGATTGACTCAGTGGCCGGCGCAACCAATCGCTGCGGGTCTCGCCCTTTTCCAGCTCAACCCCCAAGCTGGCTTTAACCAAGTTACCGTAACCCATGGAAAATCCCAGGCCAGCAAAAGCCGCAGCAATTTGGGTATCAAACATAGGCTGCGGCAAACACCCTAGCCAAGTTTGAAACACTTCCATATCTTCAGAGCAGGAATGCAAAACCTTAATCACTGCGGTGTTTTGCCACAATGCTTGTAATGGCCCCAGCTCGTTAACCGCCAGCGGGTCAATCAAATAATTCTGTTCGCCATCATTAATTTGTAGCAAGCCCATAATCGGGAAAAAAGTGCTGCTCCGCATAAACTCGGTATCCACCGCCAACGCGGCCTTACCGGCCCAGTGCTGGCAACATTCCGCTAGCTGCGCGTCTGTATCGACCCAGATAAAATCTTCGTTAATTAGTTGCGACATTAAATAGACTGCCTCGAGCTAAAAGCGTGTGCCAGGGTGCCACTGTCAATAAATTCTAATTCTCCACCCAAAGGAACGCCGTGGGCAATACGCGACACTGTTACGCTGGCCGCCTTAGCTTTTTCAGAGATATAGCTGGCAGTGGCCTCTCCTTCAATAGTGGGGTTGGTTGCTAGTATTAACTCTTCTACCGCTTCGCTGTGCAAACGCTGAATTAACAAGTCAATGCCTATGTCTTCTGGACCAATGCCGTCAATAGGCGATAAGTGCCCAAGTAGAACAAAATACTTACCGTTATAAGTGCCGGATTGCTCTATCGCTAATACATCGGCCGGGGTTTCAACCACGCACAGCTGCTTAATATCGCGCCGATCACTGGCGCAGTAGTGGCAAACCTCCGCTTCGGTCAAAGTGCGACAAAGGCTGCAACGGCCAACACCCTCAACGGCTGCCTTTAAAGAGGCAGCCAATTTAGCGGCGGCGGGCTTATCTCGCTCAAGTAGGTGCAGAGCCATGCGTTGGGCAGACTTAGCGCCCACCCCTGGCAGGCACCGCAGGGCAGACATCAACTCATCAATTAAAGGGCTAAACATGAAATGAAAAAATCCTAAAATAAAAAGACGCTAGAAAGGCATTTTAAAATCAGGCGGGATGCCCATGCCAGCCGTCATAGAACCCAGCTTGTCTTTATTCGCCTGCTCTACTCGCCGCACCGCATCATTAACGGCCGCAGCCAATAAATCTTCCAGCATTTCTTTGTCTTCAGACATCAAACTGCTGTCGATATTAACACTGAGTACATCGTGCCGGCCGGTCATTACTACCTTAACCAAACCAGCGCCGGACTCACCAGCAACCTCTGCACTGGCAAGTTCTTCTTGCATCTGTTGCATTTTGCCCTGCATTTCCTGGGCCTGTTTCATCAAGTCGCCGAGACCTTTCATGGTTTACCTCTAATCTATGGGCGTAATTGAGTCTGCCACCACACGGGCGTCAAACTCTTCTATTAATTGGATAATAGCGGGGTCAGTATTAATGGCCGCCTTCGCTTCATCTAAGCGCTGCTGCTTTAGCCGTGCAATGTAAGCTGCCGGAGTTTCCCACTGTGGTGTGGTCAGCTCAATTCGCACACTGATCGCCTGAGCAAAATAGTGACTGAGTAAATCGGCAATGCGCTGTTGGTGCTTATCATCGTAGAGCATGGTCTGGTTACGGTCCAAGCCCAATACCAACTCAGTGCCGGAATGGCCAAGCAAAACACAGTTGGAGGCCGTGGCCTGCAATACGCCTTCAAACTTTACTTGCCGGTAAATCGGTATCCATTGTTCAGCGCTTAAATCGGACAGTGCGATTGCCTGCAGTTGCGGCTCAGCTTGTTTGACCACAGCAACCTGCTCGGTGTTTTCGCAGCGCGATAGTTGAGGCGCAGCACCGGGGGCGCTGAGCTCAGACAATACTGAATTGGCGCCTACGGCTGATCGCACCATGCTCTCGACAGGCTCAGCTATGCTTACCACCTGACTTGCCGAAGGCGGTTGAATCGCCGAAGGCTCTTGATTCTCGGCCGCAGGCTGCTGCAGCCCTGGGGGCTCTTGAGGCGCTGAATGCCCTTGAATGACTGAGGGCTCTTGAGGCGCTGAATGCCCTTGAATGACTGAGGGCTCTTGAGGCGCTGAGGGCTCTTGAATGGCTGAAGGCTCTTGAGGCGCTGAGGGCTCGGCTATTTCAGTGTCAAAACTTAAGCCCTCAGCAACCTGTCCTAAGTCTTGAGCCAGGCCACGGATATCCGCCAATTCAGCCGCGGGCAACTCAGCTTTAGGCAGCGGCGCTGTGACCTCGGTCAGAGTTGGCGCTGCCGGCTGGGCCGGGGCTGGGTTCACAGCTGGCTCTGCCGACGCTTGCGGCTGAGCCATCACAGCCTGAACTAAAGGCACCGGGGCTGCAGTCTGCTGGCTAACAGCAACGGGCTCCGGGGCAGTATTTTGTGATTCGGTATATTGAGGGGCCAGATTTTGTGGAGCTGGATTTTCAACCAGTTCTGCCATAGGTGCCGCTATTGCCGCCGCTGGTACTGGCTCTGGCCCAGCGGGTGCTTGCCCGGCTGGAGGCTGGGGCGGAACGGACGCAGATACCGGTGCGGCAGGCGCACTATTCGAAGCTGAAGCCAAGCGCTGCTGCGGAACTTTAGGCACACCTTGCGGCTTAAACGCCAACATACGTAATAACACCATCTCAAAACCACCGCGCGGATCCGGCGACAGAGGTAAGTCACGGCGGCCCAGCAAGGCAGTTTGATAAAATAGCTGAATATCTTCGGCGGCAATCTCGGCCGCCATGGCCAACACCAGGTCTTTATCTCCAGCACTATTATCTACTGCCTCAGGCAGGGCCTGGGCAATGGCAATACGATGCAGCAAGCCCAATAATTCACCCAAAGCGGCGTTATAATCTGGGGCCTGTTGCGACATACGCTCGACCACGGCTAGCAGCTCGGCGCCATCTTGCTGCGCCAGCGCAGCCACCATAGCCATCACCAGAGACTGATCTAGGTTGCCAAGCATAGAGCGAACTTCGGCATCGACTATTTTGCCGCTACCAAAAGCAATCGCCTGATCCGTCAAGCTTAAGGCATCACGCATGCTGCCGTCTGCGGCGCGACCCAACTGCCATAACGAAGCATCGTCGAAAGGCACCATTTCTTGCGAGAGCACATGCTGTAAATGCCCTACAATCCGCTCTGGATTCATGTTTTTAAGGTTGAATTGTAAACAGCGCGACAACACAGTAACGGGTAGCTTTTGCGGATCAGTGGTGGCCAACAGGAACTTCACATGTGGCGGCGGCTCTTCCAAGGTCTTGAGCAGAGCGTTAAAACTGCTGTTGGAAAGCATGTGTACTTCATCGATGAGGTAGACCTTATAACGGCCTCGACTCGGCGCATACTGCACATTGTCGAGCAGCTCACGGGTATCCTCTACTTTGGTACGCGAGGCAGCATCCACCTCAATTAAATCGACAAAACGACCCTCAGCGATTTCATTACAAGCCCCGCACTGACCGCAGGGTTCAGAGGAAACGCCCTGTTCACAGTTTAAGCACTTGGCCAAAATTCGAGCAATAGTAGTTTTACCCACACCACGGGTACCGGTAAAGAGATAAGCGTGGTGTAAGCGATTGTGATCTAGGGCATTGATTAATGCTTGTAGCACATGCTCCTGGCCAACCATCTCGCGGAATATGCGAGGCCGCCATTTACGTGCCAATACCTGATAGCTCATAGAGTCTCGTAGCTGCGATTAAAAGCCGCTAGTATATCTTAAGCTGAGCCTCGGTAGTATCTTATCGAGTACAGATTTACCTAGATTATAGACAAACCAGAAACCGCAGCCATTAGGCCTGGTCAGTTAGCCAAGCCCAGCGAGGGTAAAGCCCGCCTGGGCATAGATTGTGAGCTAAACACTTCAAAGTCAGCACCAACAACACGGTTACGCCCTTCTGCTTTTGCATGATACAAGTACTCATCTGCTGCCTTAATTTGCTCATCCAAATTTGCACCCAGGCTATTTGAAACCCCAGCACTAAAACTCATTTTTATTTCCTGGCCCTCAACGTCAATGATACTGTTGCAAACAATATCCCGCGCAGCATCAATTAAGGCGCACGCCTGCTGATTATTTAAACCCGGCATTAAAATAAAGAATTCTTCTCCCCCAGCCCTGGCGACCAAGAATCGATTTAAACTGGTGTTAAGTGTTTTTGAAAAATACTTAAGGACTCCATCGCCAACATCGTGGCCGTAGCTGTCGTTAATATTTTTGAACAAATCAATATCAACAACCGCCACCGCCAGCGGACTGGCATCTTGCACCGCGCCCCGGTAAAAAAATTCACCGCGATTGAAGAAGTAACGTCGATTATAAGCGCCGGTCAAATAGTCGCGGTTGGCTATATTATGGATCTGTTCAATATACTCCAGCGCCTGAATATTATGCATCACCCGACACTGAAACTCTTCGCGATTAAAAGGCTTACGTAAAAAATCATTGGCGCCGTTCTTTATAAACTTAGCCGACAAACTCTCCTGCCCCTCGGACGAAATACCAATGATCACCAAGTCTGTCATTTTATGACGGTTGCGCAGGCTTTGTACCAGCGAAAAACCATCCATATTAGGCATATTGTAATCGGTGATGAGCATTTTTATATCAGGCATTTCCAACAGCATCTTGGTAGCCTCTACCCCGTCATTGGCGGTATAAACCTCAAACAGATACAACCTCAACAGGCCTCCAACAAAGCGCCGGGAAACCTCCGAATCATCAACCACCAACACCTTGATGCTTTGGTTTTTATAAATCCGGTCAACTAGCTTTACGGCATAGCGAAACGAGTACAAGCCCTCCTTGCTGACATAATCGACTATACCCTTACGAAACAACTGCTCACGATTACCCTCATCAAAATTAGCGGTCAAAACGATAGTGGGCACACCTAGGGACAAAAGATAATCAACCACCTCGCCATCAGCGGCATCGGGTAAATTCAAATCTACCAGGGCAACAAAAATATCCTCCCGATGCTCAGCAATCTTTTGAGTCGTCTCCTTATAAGACGCCGCATAAACACCTAAAAAATCTGATTCCAACTCAATAATTCGTCTCAATGCCTGCGTGACGGTAGAGCTGTCTTCAACAACCAGAATCTTCCTCATCAATATCACCCAAAAGTATGGAGGTTTTTCTGAAAGTCTAGACCAATTTCTCAGCTTGTAAATTGATGCGCCAACATTATCATTGCCCAGGCATTAATATCTTTAACAAATCCCGAATCAATAGCCCCACACCCAAAAAACCACTCAGATGGCCAACACCCTCGACCGGCGCGCTGTAGCCAGCCACTCGGCGGTCAATAGGCACCACTGCTTATTCTGACCCCAAACATAAGACTGAGCGTCGTTTAAACGGAGATATAGAATCAAATCAAGCTTGGCATGGAATAAGAATAGCGACACGACAAAAATCAATCGCCACGGACTAAGAAAAAATTGAGCAGTTTGTGTGGATATAGAGGAGGGTTTCAAGGGTGCTTAACTGGCGAGCTTTGGGTGGCGGCTCAAACCAGCCACACCCCGGCACACGAACTCACTACTACCGTTGCTCCCTTCCAGGCCTGGCGGAATTCATAGCTAATCGTTGCGAGGGGACCAGAAAGAGCCACCATTGCAAAAGCGGGCGCATTATGGTGTTTTTTAAACTAACTTGCAAGAAGCGATTCAAGCCTCCCATCTTAGCGATCATTTACTAGTCAACATAACCCCAAGGCAATGTAACTAGACATCATAAAACCGTCGCCCACTGCTCAATAGTGCCGCGTAAAACCGCCAAGCTGCGCTTAAAAGCCTCCGCCCCCAAAGCCTTGCGCAGGATTATCGCCCCCTGCACTTGCGCCAGCACAAAATCGGCACAGGCCTCGGCGTCCAGACTGGTAATAAGCTGCCCCTGCTGCCGAGCAGCGCTGATCAACTCAAACAGAGCTTGGCGCTTGCGCCGAAAAATAGACTCAACGCTGAGGGCTATGCGGTCAGAACCCACCGATTCCAATACCGTATTTTGCAGCAAACAACCCATACCGGCTGTGGGACCGTCCACTTTTTGCTGCAATACGTCCAAATAGTGAAACAACTGTGGCAAGCCATTTTCAGCCGGCTGCAACTGGTTGATTAAAGCCTGGGTCACAGTGTCCCCATAATACTCCAGCGCCTTAACAAACAAGGCCTCTTTGTCACCAAAAGTGTTATAGATACTAAACCGATTGATACCCATCTCAGCCACCAGCGCCTGCATGGACGCACCTTTATAGCCCTTGCGCCAAAATAGCTGCATCGCTTGCTGCAGCTTTTCTTGCGGGTCAAACTGGGTCGGTCTGGCCATTGCTGTGCTCACCTCGATTCATTCAGTAAACCGGTAACAGTTCTTGACCGATCATTCTGAAACCAATTATAGTCGTCGTCAATAAAAACACAATCCGCCATTAAAGGAAGCTTTAGATGAAAATATTTGAGTCCAAACAAACCCCTAACGGCCGTCGAGTCCGAATGTTCCTCGCCGAGAAAGGCATAACGGACATGGAATATATCCAGGTGAACATTAAAGATGGAGAAAACCTTCGCGAAGAGTTTATCGCCAAGAACCCCACCGCCCGCATTCCTGTGCTCGAGCTAGACGATGGTAGCTACCTATCAGAAACCGTGGCCATTTGCCGTTACTTTGAAGAACTCAACCCTGAAAACCCACTATTTGGCAGCGACGCCAAAGGCAAGGCCCTAATCGAGATGTGGCAACGTAAAGTTGAATTTAATTTTCTCCTCAACGTCGCCTACTGCTTTCGTAATGTCACCGGTTTTTTTAAAGACCGCGAAACACCCGTTAAAGAATGGGGCGAAATTTGTGGTGTAGAGGCGCTGAAATTTTACGATATATTAGAACACCAACTCAGCAGCAATGAATTTGTGGCGGGGGATGAATTCTCCATCGCCGATATCAGCTGCATTTGCGCAATGGATTTCGCCAACGTGATGAAACTCAACCCAGAAGATCGCCATGTTAATGTGCAGCGCTGGCGCGAACAAATATCCGCGCGCCCTAGCGCCCAAGCCTAAACCAGAGGAATAGCCATGATCGACTTATATACCTCACCCACGCCCAATGGCTGGAAGGCCTCTTGCGCACTGGAAGAAATGAATATCCCCTACCAGGCTATCGGCGTAGATCTAGGCGCACAGGAACAAAAAAAGCCTGAATTTTTAGCCATGAATCCCAACGGTCGCATTCCAGTAATCATCGACCGAAACAATGATGATTTTTGCGTGTTTGAGTCCGGCGCGATTATGATTTATCTGGCCGAGCTATCGGGTAAATTTTTACCCAGTGATGCTAAAGGCCGCTCCCAGGTCATGCAATGGCTGATGTTTCAAATGGGCGGCATTGGTCCCATGATGGGTCAGGCCAATGTATTTTATCGCTATTTCCCGGAAAAAATTCAGCCGGCCATTGACCGCTACCAAAATGAAGGCCGGCGTTTATTTGAAGTGCTGGATAACCATCTGGCCGACAATGAATGGCTGGCCGGTGATTTTAGCATCGCCGATATGGCCAACTGGTGTTGGGCACGGACTTACGAATGGTCAGGCATCGAAATAGAAGGATTAGAGAACCTCAACCGCTGGCGCAAATCAATCAACGAACGCCCATTGATGCGCAAGGGCACGGAAGTACCGATGAAAATCGACACCTCGAAGCTGGTCAAGGGCGCACAAAACATTGTTGCCAAATAAGCAGCAAGCCAGAGCTAATTGGGCGAATGCCCTTTAGCTCTGCTTACCTTAATGGCTTAAATTTAACATCAAAGTCATCTTTGATCGCGGTAATACTACCAATAATCATGGCCACCGTTATATCTTCAATAGTTTGCTTGTCGCACTTTTTTTCATCGAGGTAACGTCCGGCAGCGTCCGGCAAGCCGAAGGATATTTCTACCGCTGGCTCGGCGACCTCAGGCGGCAGGTCAAATAATTTAGCCAACATATCCGCCAGATACTTGACCGAGGTATCTAAGCTATAGTCCGTCGGCCCACCGGCTATTGCCACACTGGGCTCCGATTGCAAGCGGTAAATCAACATGCCCCGCTCTTCGATATAGGTCAGATATTCGTGGGTAATTCCCCGAACCAATTGCTCCAGGGTATTCGCCCGCTCAGCGGCTTGAAACTGCTTAGCCCGCAAGCTTTTCATTTCCCGATGGTGCAAGGCCTGCAGCAATTCCGTGATGCTGGGGAAATAAGAGTAAACCAATGATTTACTAATACCCGCAGCCTTGCCAATTTTTTCAACACTCAGCGACGCCACACCCTGAGATGAAACCAGCTCAGCGGTAAAATCTAAAATTTCGGCAACCCGATCCTCCGGCGACATACGCTTACGGGGTTTTTTCACGCTTTCCACACTCAAGACCTTGCTTCTCCATTATTTTAACGACCAGCCATGGCAACATTAGCAGCCAAGCATCAGCTTTTGGCTTAGCACGAGTAAAGACCGACAGAATAGTAGCCTAAGCGTCGATGCGGCGCCATCTTATGCCCAGCAATACAAACTCCAACCATAGCCAATTTGCGCCGGCTCACTGCCGCCCACCCCGACTTGGACAGTACCGCTGGTCGCCATTGCAGGCCGATTACTGGCAACTGCCGATATAACTACTACATTGTAATACATATGTTTCTTAGCTTAAGTAAAAAATATGAGAACCCCAAAGCCCCTAGGTGAATTTGAGCTGCAAATTTTACTGGCCACCGCCCACCTTCGAGACGAGGCCTACGGAGCTTCGATCCGTAATCACCTTAAACAAACCATTAACCGAGACGTGTCAATTGGCGCTATCTACACCACCTTAGAGCGACTCGAAAAAAAGAACCTAGTCTCCTCGCGTATGGGTGAACCTACCGCGGAGCGAGGCGGGCGCGCTAAAAAGCTAATATCCTTAAGCGCCGAAGGAAAAAAATCACTGTGTCATACAAAAACCAGCCTAGACAAACTATGGCGCGGAATTGAATTAAGCGATATCCCCAGTATCGAGGTGTCCGCTCATGCATAAACCCGCCATTCAACAGCAATCGCCCCGCATCGCCCGCGCCATTCTCAGCTTTTGTCTACCTACAAATCTAAGGGAGGCTGTATTAGGCGATTTTGAAGAAGAGTTTTCGCGCAAACACCGTCACTCCCCCATCAAAGCCAAGCTTTGGTACTACGCCCACGCACTGCACAACAGTGCCGTTTTTTGCTATCACGAAAGAGGTAAACCCATGGTTTTTTTAATTAGCGCTGTGTTTTTTATTCTATGGACAATCTTGATTGCCGCTCTAAGCAGTCACAGCCTATGGGATTTTATAAACATCCCCTCGGCGGCCTACATTCTACCTCCCGCCCTAGCTCTGGCGATAGGCTCCACCAGCCTACAAGCATTAAAAGACAGCGCTTATTTAAGCTGTAACGACACCGACATTAACGACCCTTATCGAATAGCGCAAGCACGGCTGTTCTTGCAAGTCGCCGCCAAACACAGCTTAACCATCGGGGCTTTAGCGGTATTACTGGGCTGGATAAGTATGGGTTTAAATATTGAAGACTGGAGCCAGGCCGGACCGGCGCTGGCGGTATCACTGCTGGCGTTGATGTACGGCATAATCATGAAAATAGTATTTGATACGGCAGAAAAAAGAATAGAAGGTAAATACTGCGCACAGTAAAAGCCAGCTTATTAAAGCTGGCTTTTACCAATTTACTGTAACTGCTTTAACAGATAGGCATAAGCCAAAGCGCTGAGCTCGGCTCTTTGTTTGTTATCTGCGGCACCGGCATGACCGCCTTCGATGTTTTCATAATACAACACCTCATGCCCCAGGCTTTCCATTAGCGCCACCATTTTACGGGCATGGCCTGGGTGAACACGATCGTCGCGGGTCGAAGTGGTAAAAAACACCTTGGGATAGCTCACGTCCTTTTGCACCATGTGGTAAGGCGAAAAGGTTTTAATGAAGGCCCATTCCTCGGGTAAATCTGGATTACCGTACTCACCCATCCAAGAAGCCCCGGCCAGCAGCTTGTTGTAACGCTGCATATCCAACAAGGGCACCTGGCACACCACCGCGCTGTATAAATCAGGCCGGCGGGTAAACGCATTGCCCATTAACAAGCCGCCATTACTGCCACCTTGAATGCCTAAATGTTTGCTTGAGGTGATTTTTCTGGCAATCAAATCCTCGGCGATGGCTTCAAAATCTTCATAGGCTTTATGCCGCTTCTGCTTTAACGCAGCTTGATGCCAGCTAGGGCCGAACTCACCACCGCCACGAATATTTGCCAATACATAAACCCCGCCCTGCTCCAGCCAGTTTTTACCGACAGTGGCGGAATAGCGAGGCCGCAGCGAAATTTCAAAGCCGCCGTAGCCGTAAAGTAAGGTCGGGTTTTTACCGTCAAGCTGGGTATTTTTTGCCATTACCACAAAGTACGGTACCTGGGTGCCGTCCTTCGAGCTGGCCATAAACTGCTGCGCCTTAAAATCATCGCCGCCAAACATATGCGGCAGAGACTTTATTTTTTCAGCCGTTAAGCTTTGGCCATCGACCCAATACAGTGATGAAGGTTCAGTAAAGCTGGAATAGTTGACAAAAAAATCACTGTATTGATCGCTGATATCAAAAACACTTAAATTACCTTTATCACTAAACTCCAGGTTTTTAATGTTCCAATCACCGTTGGGTGCAGGGGTATAGCGGCTGACCTTGCTGCGCACATTGTCCAGCCAGCTCACCAATATAGCGTCTTTGGAAAAACTGAGGTCATCAATAGATTTGCGTGCGGTTGGCTCAACAAATAAGCGGTAGGATTTTCTCCCTAGCAGCAAATCGGCCTTGGCAATTGACACCACCGAACCCTGTTTAAATAAAGTATCCGCCGGTTGCCAGCTGGACTTTAATTGCAAATAGACGTGATTTTTAAACATGCCCAATATATCGGCGTCAGCAGGAATACTCAGCTTGGTTAATTTACCGTTGCTGTAGGCATAGCTGCTAGAGGTATAAAAAGTTAGGCCATCATAAATTAGGGTCAGTTTATTATCGCCGTGGGCAATCTCATACGCCGCCACCGAGACCGATTTTTTGCTGGCACTATAGACCGGCTGGGCAGCACTCAAAGCCTGGCCACGCTGCCAGAGCTTAATCACGCGAGGGTAACCAGAATCGGTCATGCTGTGGCCATCGGCAAAGTCAGTACCCACCAAGACATTGTCTTGGTCCAGCCAGTGAAAGCGATTTTTAGCTTCGGCGACAAAAAAACCCGCCTCAATAAATTTGGCCCTAGGCAGGTCAAACTCCCGCAGCTCAACCGCATCCGCACCACCACGAGACAGCGATACCATGCAACGTTGGTATTCCGGCTGCAGACAATTAACACCCTTAAACACCCAGTTAACGGCCTCTTTTTTACTTAGCGCATCGATATCTAAAACCGTTTCCCATTTAGGCTCTGGCTTTTTATACTCGGCTAAACTGGTGCGACGATAGAGTCCGCGCGGGTTTTTTTCATCTTTCCAGGTATTGTAATAATGCTTGCCCATTCTGCGAGCATAGGGAATTCGCTCTTTCGAATTAAGAATTGCCAAACTGTTGTCGGCCAATTGCTGGAAGCCAGGATAGCTTTTAATTTCGGCTAGGGAGTCTTTATTGTGCTGGGCAACCCAGGCCATGGGTTGTTTGCCCTCGACCTCTTCCAACCAAAGAAAAGGGTCGGCGGCGGCAATGGTCAGAGGCGAGAAAGACGCTACCAGCAGCATGCTGAGTAGCTTTAGAAATTGTTTGCTGTACATTATTATCGTCTTCTTATTGTGACACTCACACTTCTAGACGATAAGCGCTGCGGATACCACAGCTTCAATCAAACATTAAATCTATGCGTGCCTGCTCTGGCCGGGTAGCCAGGGGCGCAATATTACCCAAGGCTTCAAAACTTATGCCTTCAGCGCTGATGCCTCGAGCCGCTAATGCCGAGCTTAGCTTTGCCTGTAGGGCATTGGCCGCCGCAAGAGAAGCCTTACGATCACGTAAAACAACATGCACCACCGCCTTTATTGGCTTGGGTTCACGCTCTACCAGCTGGACCAAAACCTCTAACCAAGACCCTTGCAGCTGCAACTCGCCGGCGTCTTGCACCAAAGCACCATTACTTTGGTTTAAGCGCAGCAGCCCCTTGGCGCTTAAAGTTTCCTGCAACTCCTGCGCACTTGGCACGCGGGTATCACTGGGCCGGCCAGAAAATTGCACCAAATCCTGCTGCAAATAAATACGCTGATTACCCCGGCGCACAATGTACAGGGTCAAGTACTGTTGCTGGTCGCCCTGCTGCAACCAAAAGGTGCTGAGCCGCTGAGAGTCTTCACGGCCGTAAAGCTGGGGTATGTGAAAGAAACCATTGGCCCAATTATTACTACGGCCACAATCGCGCCCGGTGCAGCTAAACAGACTTTGCGCCCCAGCCTGGGTGGCAAGGGACTGGTAATGCTCAAATAAGCCACTGAGGGACTGGCCGGCATCAAACTCCAAGGTACGACGACGTAGCTGGCCCTGCAAAATACGGCTGCTCTCGGGCTGCCACAGGCCGTCAATCCGCTCGATGGCGCCAAGCGCTAACTGATAGCGACCGTCAGGTTGGCGCTTGTCGTACAGCACCCGCTTTGGCTGCATATCCAACTGCTCGGCTTTCAATAGACTCTCACCTTGAGCATGAATCATACCCGCAAGCAGGCTGAGCAATAGGAACAACGACAGTTTAGGCATGGAGGATCTCTTTAGTTAGGAGAATACGATTCTGGTGGATATCAGTCTTGGCTTCAATATCATAGATCAGGTAATCGTGTTTCAGCAAAAACTGCAGCATCGCGTTATGGCAATTCCGAGTTTTCACCTGAATTTGGGTATAGCCCCGCTGCCTAACCCAGCCTTCTTGCTCTATGAGTAAACTGGCAGCAATACCGTGGCGTCGGTAGCCCGGCAATACTCCCCCCAACCAACTGTAAAAAATAAATTTATCTAGGCCGTAGCCAAGCTTAAAGCCGCAGAACTTGCCATTATCCTCTGCAATTAGACCCAAATAATCACGCCCCTGCAGCCGCTCACCTATGCCGTTTTCATCATAAGCTTGACCAAACTCAGGCATATCTTGGTTGATCCGGGCCAGCTCAGCGAAGCTGGAACTCCGTATCTTAAGCATTGCTTAGCATATAAGAATTGATAACCTCGGCTATCGTCTCCACTTGGTTTTCCATATGCAGAAAATGACCGCCTTCCAGCTCGTGCAAATTGAGGTCCGCAAACCAATCTAAAACATGGCGCTGCTTATCGAGCATACCGGGCAAGCCAGAATCGGCGATAAACAACTCTACTGGCGCCGCTATGGCGTTAATAAAGGCCTTAATCTGCTCCTCACTCAATTTAAACGAAGAGGCCGCCATCAGGCGTGCATCACTGCTCCAGCTATAACCGCCAGGTACCGGTTTAACCCCACGCTCAACCACCAAGCGACTGGCTGCTTCGGTCATTTTGTGAAAGCCTTTTTTACGCGCCTCGATACCCTTCTCTATGCTATCGAAGACCCTAGGCGAAGCTTGCTGCTTGTTGGATATCTCGCGAATAGATTTAGCCAGCTGTTGCGGCGCCTTCTCGGGCGCCAGTGGCTGTGGCACTATGGCGTCGACCATAAATACCGCTTTGACTCGCTCCGGCATGGTGCCTGCTGCCAAAGCCGAAATGATGGCGCCCCGAGAATGCCCCAGCAGGTGGAAACTGTCCCAACCTAGCTGGTCAGCCACTGCAAAAATATCGCTGATATCCTCCCAGATATTGTAAACAAGCCCGGCTGCCTTATGCGAGCTTTGACCGTGGCCGGCCATATCCAAAGCAATAAGGTGAGCGTTTTTTAACTCCCCAGCCAAGGGCACAAAACTGGCGCTATTATCCAGCCAACCATGTAAAGCCAGGACCGGCAGACCATTGCTATCACCCCATTCTTGAGCGGCGATTAAACGCCCAGAAACATCAAAATGGACGTCACGACCTCGACTAACAGACATTGCGCTACCTTATTATTTATTAAGCTGTACTTAGAACCCTGCACATCATTCTAAAATTGTTAGGGTTACATTGCCATCGAAATTGGCTGCTGCAATAACAAGGCCGAGGCATTAAAGCAATTAACCTAGCCTTAGCCTATAAAATACACTATAAAGTACGTCAAATAGAAAAAAGCGAAAAATGGAGACACCGTGAAATACCTAACACTCTTGGTACTGGCCCTAGCCTGCCACTCTAACGCAGCCGACAAGCCACCCTGCCAACCCGACCTCGACTACGCCGATGGCGTAGAGTTTGTAGAGCTTACCGCACCGGGCAAAACCTGCCTGCGCCATGACTCGAAAATCAAGAACGACTCAGGACGAAAACTACTTTGCTTTTTTAGCTTTAGATACCCAGACGGAATGGGCCCCTCGGGCTTTGAACAAGTACGCCTTTATGATGCTAAGACCTGCAAGCAAGTCGATCAGTGAATCAATAGCTTGGGCGTGGCTTTACATACTTAGCATAGGGGGAAGAAATAAATTTTTCTTAATGCGGACTGTTTCTATGGTGTAAAAAAAACAGCTCCATACAGCCGGGTAAAATATCATCGCCCTGCAAACATGCCAGGGAGCTGGTATCCATTGGGTAACGATTAGACTGGGCGCCGCTTAAGTTATTGACCAAACTACCCACCAAGGGCTGGTGGCTAACCAAGAAGATATTGTCTGCGGAAAAACCCGCCAGCTGATTCAATAAGCGTTCCATACTCGCTTCAGGCGTTAATAAATTTAACAACTTAGGATCAGTAAAGCCTAAAACTTCAGCCGCGATGGTTGCGGTTTGCTGAGCGCGCACCAAGGGGCTGGCAAGAAACAAACAAGATTGCGGGATAGCATCACGGCTGCGCTCAAGCACCCGCCGAGTTTCATCCATGCCCCTAGATGTTAGCTCGCGCAACTCATCACTGGGGGCCTGGAAAGAAGCTTCGCCGTGCCTAAGAATAAATAACTGCATGGCTATTGGGGCCAGTCTTTAAACGGAAAGGGCTTGGCTTCGCTGACAAAGGTCAGGTAGCTCCAAATTTGACAAATAAACCCGGTCAGGCCTTTGCAAAATTTGAGTAAATTCTGATTGGCTTGGCCGTCGGCAATGGCAAAAATAAATTGCACCAAAACCAATACACCTAAAATCACCCCGCTGATTTTCAACGCGACGATAAATACCAGCATAAACAACAACCGAACCCAAATTTCAGCTTGGGCAATATGGTACTGCTGAGGCTGCTTGTCTTGTTCCATGAGTATCTCTTTAGTATTGTTCATCACGGCGATAAGTGTTTGCTTAAGCGCTAATTATGTGAGTATTCCACATCGGTATTTTGCTCGCCGCCCATTAACGCCGCAGCCACATCGCCGACACTGTAACCTTCAAATAGAACCCCATGCAGGGCCGAAGCCAAAGGCATATACACCTCTAATTCATCGGCTTTTTGTTTGACCAGCCGCAGGGTATTCACCCCTTCTACCGCCTGGCCAATATCAGCCTCGGCCTGCTCTAGACTTTTACCTTGGGCAATGGCCATACCGAGGCGATAGTTTCGGCTTAAATCGGAGGTGCAGGTTAAAATTAGATCACCTACCCCAGCCAAACCTAAAAAGGTCATGGGATCGGCACCCAGCTCTTTGGCAAAGCGCCCCATTTCCGCCAGGGAACGAGTCAGCAACATGGCGTTGGTATTATGGCCACAGCCCAAAGTCGTTGCCATACCGGTAATGATGGCGTAAATATTCTTCAGCGCACCACCCAGTTCAACACCATAACAGTCTTTATTGGCGTATAAACGGAAAGTACTTGAGCACAACAACTCCTGCGCAGTGCTAACCAACTCGGCATCCGTGCTGGCAATAACAGAGCCGGTTTGCTGATGAGCAACAATCTCTTTGGCAAAGTTAGGTCCGCTTAATACGCCAATACGGGCTTGGTCCAGCTCCTGCTCCAACACCTGGCTCATCAAGGTAAAGCCGGTGGGCTCAATACCTTTAGTGGTACTGATTACCATCGTATTGGCTTTAATCAATGGCGCCAGCTGCTGCGCAACTTGGCGAAAGGACTTACTGGGAATTGAGATAAACACCACATCCGCCTCGGCCACAGCCAACGCTAAATCCGAACTGGCGGTTAATTTATCACTTAGCTTGTAACCGGGTAGGTATTTCGCGTTCTCGCGCTCGGTCTGTACTTTATGCGCCTGCTCCGGGTCACGCATCCACTGTACCGTTTGGTGGCCGTTGGTCGCCGCAATATTGGCGATGGCCGTACCAAAACTGCCGCCGCCCAATACCGCTATTGTTTTTATATCAACATTAGTCATCACGTGTCTTCATTTAAGCTATATTTTTATCTTAGCGGCTAAACTAAAAGGGCGCCAATTGGCGCCCTTGTTTGCTTTAGTTAGATAATTCTAACAGCAATTTATTGAGCTTTTGCACATAGGCCGCCGGGTCATCCAGCTGCCCGCCCTCGGCCAGGTTGGCTTGGTCTAATAAGATCCCAACCAAATCGGCAAAACGATCTTCATCCGCCTCCTGGTCCAACTTAGTCACCAGGGGATGCTCAGGGTTCAGTTCTAAATTGGGCTTGGTGTCAGGCATATCCTGCCCAGCCTGCTCTAAAATACGGCGCATCTGCGCACCCATATCGTGTTCATTAACCACAACACAAGCTGGCGAATCCGTTAGGCGATGAGTAATGCGGACGTCCTCAACCCGGTCACCCAGAGCGGTTTTAGCGCGTTCGGTTAACGACTCAAATTCTTTGGCAGATTCTTCTTGGGCTTTTTTATCTTCCTCGGAATCTAAATCGCCTAGGTCTAAAGCGCCCTTACCCACGTCTTGGAATTGCTTGCCGTCAAATTCATTCAAGTGGCTCATCAACCACTCATCGACACGGTCAGCCAACAGCAGTACTTCGATGCCCTTTTTGCGGAAGACTTCAAGATGCGGGCTATTTTTAGCCGTATTAAAGTTTTCAGCAGCAACATAATAAATTTTGTCTTGGCCTTCATCCATGCGCCCAATATAAGCTTCCAACGACTGATCCTGGTCTGCCTTGTCAGTATGGGTAGAGGCAAAGCGGAACAGCTTGGCAATTTTTTCTTTGTTGCCAAAGTCTTCGGCTGGGCCTTCTTTCAGTATCTGCCCAAACTCTTTCCAAAACTCGGCATAAGCCTCGGCGTCTTTGCTCGCCATCTTGGTCAACATATCCAAAACACGCTTGGTTAAAGCAGAGCGCATAGCGTCGATGTTAGGGTCTTTCTGCAAAATTTCACGAGAAACGTTAAGTGACAAATCGTTGGAATCAACCACGCCCTTAATAAAGCGTAGGTACATAGGCAGAAACTGCTCAGCGTCATCCATAATAAAAGTACGCTGTACATACAACTTTAAGCCACGAGCGGCTTCACGGTTGTACATATCAAACGGCGCTTTAGCGGGTAAGAATAGCAGGCTGGTGTAATCGAGCTTACCTTCAACCTTGTTGTGACTCCATTTGGCGGGCTCAGCAAAGTCATGGGAAATATGCTTGTAAAATTCGTTATATTCTTCGTCGCTGACTTCGCTGCGTGAGCGAGTCCATAGCGCGGTGGCGGTATTAATGACTTCATATTCTACCGGCGCATCATCTACTTTCTTTTCTTCGCCTTCTTCAGCCGGTGCTGCCATTTCTTGCTTGATCATTTCAACCGGCAATGAAATATGGTCGGAATACTTTTTGATCACCGAACGCAAACGGAAATCATCAGCGAACTCTTGCGCATCTTCTTTCAGGTGCAGAATGACGGTGGTACCACGCTGGGCAAGCTCCACATTCTCAACGGTGAAATCAGCCTCACCATCACACTCCCAATGCACACCTTGGTCGGTTGCTTCACCGGCTTTACGGGTTAACACTTCCACTTTGTCGGCAACAATAAAGGCTGAGTAGAAACCCACACCAAATTGACCAATCAATTGAGAATCTTTCTTGTCATCACCGGACAGGTTGGATAAAAAGCTAGCGGTGCCTGATTTGGCGATTGTACCTAAATGCGCAACCACATCATCGCGGTTCATACCAATGCCATTGTCGGCGATGGTGACAGTATTCGCTTCTTTGTCGAAGTCGACACGAATCTTTAACTCCGCGTCTGACTCGTATAGATCACCCTGGGAAAGGGCCAAAAAGCGTAGTTTATCGGCGGCATCAGAGGCATTGGATACCAGCTCACGCAGAAAGATTTCTTTGTTGGAGTACAAAGAATGGATCATCAAATGTAGAAGCTGCTTGGCCTCGGTTTGGAAACCCATGGTTTGCTTTTGTGCATCGACGCTCATTTACGCTATCTCCTAAGATTCGGTCAAACGGGTAATTCACCCTATTGCCAACATAAATGGGGTTGTGACTGAAAATTTAAAGGGCTGGAGCAGGAAATTTCGGCCAGTATTGGCCAGGTGGGCAATCAGAGGCGCCAAAGCGCCCTCAGCAAAAGCTAATCGACTAAAAAGTGAGCACGAGCAGTAGCAACGGATTCTTGTCGAGTTTTATGCCAGCAATTGATAGAAACGTTCACCAGCTTACGCCCCTGGCGTACTACGTGGCAGAGGGCATAGAGGTTATCCATCCGCCCGGGACGAACATAATCAACCGAAATATCAACCACCTTGGGGGTCACCTGGGTTGGTAGGTTCATCATTAAATGAATGCTAGCGGACAATTCCAAAAAACCACCTAAGGCACCGCCGTGAATAGCAGGCAGGGTTGGGTTGCCGACATTGCTATTGGACGGCGGCAGCACAAAAAACAGCTCCTCGCCGACATTCAGGGCCTCAACCCCTAATAGTTTAGCGTAAGGGATCTGCTCAATGATCAAACCCGGATTATTTTCCGCCCTAGCCTGTTCGCAGGCGGTAGATATCTTACTCATATGTCCACCTCCACTTTCTCTAAAAAGGGCTTAAAGGACTCACTAAGGTTCTTCAGTACCTCGTCATCAAGGCGGATGAAATTGGCAATACAATGGGCGATAGGTCGGTCTTCCTGATTTTTGTGGTAAGCCTTGGCGCGGCAAAATAGAACGCTTTGGGAACTACGATAAACATCGGCCCGGGCATGAATATCAACCCCGGGTTCGGCAATACCCATGTAGTCAATGCGCAGGTCCATGGTTGGGGTCAGCCCCACGTCCTCCAACATGGTGGCGCAAGCCATACCGCTGCAGGTGTCCAGCAAAGCAGTAATCGCCCCACCGTGGACTACTCCGGTATCAGGGTTGCCAACCAAATGCGCGCCATAGGGCAGCACCATGTCGCAGCTGCCGGTATCCATGCCGGTAAATTTCATGCCAAGGGTTTGAAAATGATCACCTGGGTTGGCGGTGATCATTAGCTTGCTGAGTTTTTTTACCAGTGTGATATCGACCGGCATAAAGCTTCCTAAAAAATAACAAAGATAGCTAACAATAGCACATCGTCTAGTCGCTTGAAGTGACTTTAAATGTGGCGAAAGCGCCGCTTTACTTCATTAATGATTTAAATGGGTACAACAGCTGACCAATAAAAGTACGCGGCAGCGGCCTAGTAGTACCGTAATCTGCTGGCCAGTGCTCCTTCGGCATATGGTAGGTATTAAACAAACGATCAAACAGCGGTGTATGGGCCGAATAGTTGGTGTCTATGGCCGGCCTTTCAGAGCTATGATGCCAATGATGGTATTGCGGCGTAACCAATAAGTACTTTATCGGCCCCCAGGGCAACTTTATATTACAGTGAATAACGATGGCTTGAAGCGCCGCGAAGGTGACATAGATATCGAGTGCGGCCTTATCGGCGCCCAGCAGATACAAACCCACCATCACCAAGCTGCGCTCAATAATCATCGAGACGATATGGTTGCGCGAACCTGCCAGCCAGTCCATGGTTTCGACCGAGTGATGCACTGCATGGAAGGGCCACAGCTTCGGTAGCTCGTGGAAAATACGATGCTCCCAATATAAAATAAAGTCAGCAATCAACAACAAAATTACCGCTTGTGCTGCAATCGGCAAGGATTGTACCGCCGCCTGCAGGTCCGAGTTGGCCGCCCACTGCATCTTGCCAACGGCATAATTGCCCAGCAACAATAAGGCCGATATCAATAGATGATTAAAACAAAAGTAAAAAAAGTCTAAACCCCATTCCTTACGCAAGATCACCTGATCCCGGTATTTAGGGAAGAGCTTCTCTAGACTGGTAAAAATAATCACCGACCCCAGGAACGCCAGAATCAGCCAGTCCAGCCCAAGTGACAAGGGCTTTGCCTCAACATCACCCACGGGCACCACATAACCCCCAAGGCCAAAGGCAATACCGGTCAACACAATACCGGCAAAACCCAAGCGCTTACGCTTATCAATAACAAAAGTGGTGACCCCACAAAAAAGGGAAAACCACATGCCGTATTTTAATACCTGCTGCAGCGTATCGGCATCATAGGCCGCGCGCAGCTCGGTGGTGGTTAAATAAGATGGAAACAAAAAGGCCAGTACGGCTGCCAAACTCAGACCGCCTAGGAATACCGAGGTATAGCCAGAAATACGGCCATTACCAATGCTGAATTCCTTCTCTGGGCGCGCTTCAACTTCCCTTTCACGATACTCGTAATCCATAATTTACCCCGTCAACTCTGTACTAATTTTTCTTTGAGAACGCATATTACTGCATTTCCCCTCAAATTTAATCAAAGATTTTTCTGTGCTAATGACTAATACCCACAGAACCGCATATTGTGTTTATGCTACTTTTTAAGCATTGTAAGTAGTAAATATCGCTGCCGCACTACTGTCCAATGCGTCGACTTACCTCTCCTAACCATGGGCTTAATTCGACCCAGCAGTATTAAACTAGCACTAAAGCTTGATACATTAGCGATCATGAATATAATGGGTTCGACATTTACTTTTAAGGGGCTACCACCATGCGTTTATTACTTTCCTTACTGTGCGGCGCGCTGGCTTTTTCAGCCAGCGCCAGTGAACAAGTGCCTTTTGGTGATATGGTCAGCGACAACATTTACAACTACCACCGTCATACCCCAACTATTGCTACCGCAGGCAAGCTTAAAACCGGAGCAATTGCAGAACTAAAGCGACACGGATTTAATACCATCGTCGACCTAAGAACCAAGGCTGAAGGCGTTGCCGAAGAAGCCGCTGCGGTAAAAAAGTCTGGCATGATTTATCACAACCTAGCGGTCAACAAGTCTTTTCCATCAGCAACCACGTTGGATAAGTTTCAGCGTCTGGTAGAAGATAAAAAACAGCACCCTATTCTATTGCATTGCGGCTCTGCTAACCGCGTCGGCATGGTCTGGGCGGCCTACCTGATCCGCACCGGCCATAGTTATGAAGCGGCAGTATTAGCCGGCCGTACCATCGGCATGAAACCGACACGCGAAAAACAGCTAAAGCAAAACTTAACGCTGCTCAAGCCGCTGACGGGCGACGCACATAAATAAATAAGGCGGATTATCACCAACGGGAGATCACTGAGGCTGTGCTAGCCCGGCTTTAGCCGTTTTATAATGCTTACCAGGCGAGACCAGATCTAAGTCATCAATCTTGGCCGGCAGACCAAAATAATATCCCTGCAGATAATCACAACCGATTGACCTTAGATAGTTTACCCCCTCCTCCGTCTCGACGCCTTCCACGGTTACTTCTAAACCTTGCGATTGGCACAATGAAACCAAGGGTTCGAGCATGGATCGGTTTTGGGGATGCATGGCTTTATCAACAAATTCTTTATCGAATTTGATCATATGCGCAGGGTATTCAACCAATTGCAGCAAAGCAGTATAGCCGGTGCCAAAGTCATCGATAGCAATTTTAAAACCGGAATCACACAACACATTCAGCAAGGCATCGGCCTGCTTGCTATACTCAACGTTTAGCGTTTCCGTCATTTCAAGTTGAATATTTTGCGTTGGCACTTGATATTGCTCAGCCAAACTATTTAGACCTACCGCCACAAGATTCATATTAAGTTGCGCCGACGACAGGTTGATAGACAACCTAAAGTCTCGGCCCAGGCGCTGCTTAAGTACTTTATAAGATTTAATGGCCGCTTCGCTCACCCAGGCATCAATATTTACAAACATACCATTGGCTTCAGCAATAGGTATAAACTCATCCGGGCCAACAAAGCCCAGCTTGGCAGATGTCCACCTAAGCAGCACTTCAAAACCATCTATTTGGTTAGACTTTGAGCACACCAATGGCATATACACAAGGTGAAATTCATCATCAAAATCAATAACACTCAATTCACGCTCTATATCCATGCGCCGGCGTAGCTTCAAGGCCAGTTCTTTTGAGTAAAATGAAATTTTATTTTTACCGCTATTTTTTGCTTGATACATGGCGTGGTCGGCATTCGACAACAATTGCGATAAAGTGTGGCCGTCCTCTGGGTAAAGGGATATACCTATACTGGCCGACACCGGAAAGGTCCCTTGCTCAAAGACAAAGCCCTTATCAAAAATAGACAATACTCGCTGCGCTATTCTACTCGGCACATCCTTGTCTTCAAAATGGCTAATAATCACCGCAAATTCATCACCGGCAATACGGCCAAGAGTAGTGTCCGCCGGGTTAATGCCACAAACCAAATCTACCTGCCTAATTACGTTATTAAGCCTGGCAGCAAAAGCCTTAAGTAGAGCATCACCAACTTCATGGCCATATTTATCATTTACAAGTTTGAAATTATCCAAATCAATATAGATCAACGCTATATTGCCATCATTTTTTCTCGCTTCTATCAATCTCTCTTGCACTAACTCACTGACATACGTCAGGTTATGTAATTTTGTTAATGGATCGTGCTCGGCCAGCTCCTTAGTTTTCAAGTAAGAGCGAGATAACTCACCATAAATTTTATGGAAGGTGCTTTCCAACCGCCCCACTTCACCTTGGCCGCTATGACGCAAATTGATATTAGACTTGTTGTCAGTTTGCACACTACCAAGCTCCACCTCCAGTGCTTTTATCGGGGCGGTAATATACCGATTGATAAGTCGGTACAGTAATAACGAGGAAAAAATAAAAAACAGCAGCGAAATAATGAAGAGCAAAACCCTGGTTGCTGCCAACCGGCCATCCAAATAAGACGGTGGAACGGCGATATGAACGGCTAAGTCTTTGCCCAACCGCTGACTTGCGTGCAAACCAGCGATTTTTTTGGGGGCCGCACCACCGGTAGTGACGATAGCTTGATAGTTATCTTCTATTTTCTGCTTGAGTACTAAATAGTTGCTCGGTTCAATTGAAAATTGAACCGCAATACCATCATTAAGCAAGGTTCTAATTGGCCGCCGGTAAGTAGTGCGGTCAATAATGCCGCTAATCACTATCTCGGCCTTGCCGTGCTTATCCTCAATTAGGCTCCATCCACTGGGGCTCTTAGCACTAAACATATCGCGGTAAGTCTGTTTCTGAGCTTCACTCATAACCGCGAACGGATCATCACTTAGCTCAAAATAATAAAGTTCCTTTTCTTTTGGCTTCATCTCCACTACAGCAAAACTCAATTTATTTGATTGGTGTTGTTTAAAGCTGCGAATAGTAGCCTCTATTGACGAGCCCAAAGCCACATGGTGGTAAACATTTTCATGCTCACCAATCATGCGCCTAAAGGCGGGCTTGCCGACCAGTGTTAATAGATAGTTTTCTCCAAACGTAGAATACTGATTAAAGCTCGCGGCCAATTCCGTGGCGGCTAAATCCAAACGGCTTTGCTCCAGTCGTTTGGTGGTATTTTCCAATAGGGAATACACGCTAAGCGCCGCCACACAGTAGCTTACCAATAGCACTGGAATAATGACGACTAATGCGCGTTTACTAAGATTCATGCAGTTTAATCAACGAACTTGTGATTCGGTTACGTAACAATATATTGCCAGGGCTTAACACTTCATATTGCTGCGACTTAGATAAAATATGTACCGGTGGGTATATAGCCTCATCATCACGAAACTCTTGTGACTGTAACGCCTTTGCCGCATCAATAGGCGTAGCCACACGCACTGCTTCTGAATTTTCGGCGGCAACCTGGCTTGAATAAAGGTAATTTATAAAATCCAGGGCAATATCTTTTCGTGGCGAGTCAGCCATTACAGCCAAGCAATCAACCCAAAATATGGTGCCTTCTTGCACGGTAGTAAAAGCCCAAACGTCTTTTCCCATCTTTTCGTTAAGCGAAAATTGATCACCGCTATACGCCAAGGCCGCGTACAACTCGTTTCGACGTTTATCCGCATTAACAAAAGTAATGCCATATTCAAATGTTAATACATCGGGCAATATCGCTTTGATCATATCGAAGGCTTGCTTCAAATCGCTGCGCAGTTCAGTATTGATCGATTTATTCATCTGCATCAATGCGGGCGCCAAGGTATCAGTAAAGTCATCCATAAGGCCAATATGGCCTTTAACATTATCATTGGGCTGCAGTAAAAAGTTCCACGAGCTAGGCGGTACAGGAATCTTATCTTTTCGATAGGCTATGCCAAACGTTCCCCATAAATAAGGCACACTATTTTTTCCACAGATTTGTTGCAGGCTACTGTCGACACTGGAAATATTGGGGGCGTTGGTATAAGAAGATATTGGCAGTAAACTGCCCTTTTGGCCAAATATATTACTGGCAACCTCATCAATAATCGCAATGTCTATGACTTGCTCTTTATGGGTAACTAAAACGTTATCGCGGTCTTCGTCATTATCGAAATAGACCTGCGCCACCTGGTGACCGCTGCGCTTTTCCCAGGTGCTTATCGTTTTTTCTGAAAGGTAGTCTTCCCAATTTAATATTGTCAAAGTATCTGCTAATGCGAAATCACACAGGCACACAAGCATTAAAGTGACAACAAGCTTCATCTTAAGAACCTTTCGGCATAAACCGCGACTTTAGACTGAATTAGTTTAGTTCATTAGACGATGTTTGTTAATGCTATTTCGACAGAATTAATCCTTTAGCATCAGATTAAAACTTTGATAGCAGATTTAACGCGCAGCACCCTGGCTTGCTTAGGTAAAGCACACACGGCAAGCAATAAAGAAGAATGAAAATAAAACGCATTTGCGATAACTGCCACTGCTCCCACACAAACTAGCGATACGAAGCTCTACCGTCACCACTTAGCCCAGCCTGTAGCATCCCGGCAAAACGATCACGGTAGTGCGAGTAACAATTTAAACGGGCTTTTTACCGGCCAAAATGGAAACAACGTTAAAACCCTCGTCAGGCCCAGGCGCTACAAAATACTGGCTCATTTGCTCAAACATTTCTTGGGTATCTGTTTTAGCCCGGCCCGGTTGTTGCACTCGCCTCTTGGCGATCTGCTTAAGGCAATCTTCGTCACTTAGCTCGAGGTAAACTAAGCGATGAGGCGCTTCAATCTCGGAATAAATACTCTTCAACCACTGCCGTTGTGAAATTGTATTGGCAGGGAAATCCATCACCACATTCGTGCCGGTAGCCAAAATTGATTGAATGTTTTTTTTCAGCAGCGGCTTGAGTAAGCTTGAGTACTTAATATAATCTTGCAGCGAGCTAACTTGATCGGGGTAGGCAGCCCCCAGCCATTCGTCTTCAGAAAACAAAATGGTATTCTCTTGCTGCGCAAACTCGTTCGATTTGGTTGATTTACCTGCGCCCATTTTTCCACAAAAAAACGTCAATACTCCGTTACTCATAACTCACTCTATCTCGCTCATTAATTTATGTTTAAACAATCCATTTACCGGGCAAACCTTGCCCCGATACTCGCTGACATCTATAGTCGCATAATCCATCTACAATCGCATAACCCATCGACAGTCGCATAATAAATGTACCTTTTAAACTCAGCGACCACAACCAAGGCCAGAGCATTGATTTCAACAACACCAAGCAATAGACGCGCATTCCTGCAAACCCTGAGCTTAGGCGCTGGCGGCCTCGCTCTGGCGGGCTGCAGCGACGAACCGGCCCCCGGCCGATACACCCAAGCCGATATCGACCTGCTCGCCCAGCAACGAACGGCGGAAGCAAAGGCCTCCGGCAAGGGGCCTTACGGCAAACACGTTTACCCCGGCTATCGCGGCCTAGCCCAGCTACCTTGGTTTGAGCTGGACAAAGGCGGCAAGCTAGCTTGCAACGATGACAGCGTGCCCTACTCGATCGACATACATGCTCACTTTGGCATGTCGGTATTAATGGCACCCGAAATAAACCTGAACGCCCGCACCGAACGGGTAAAGCACCTATTAGATTGCGACGCCCAAAACCCGGGCTGTAAACTCGACCTAGATATTTACATTAATGGCAATTTTGATGAACAAGCCTTATCGCAACTCGGCTGGAGCACCATCGCCCAAGGCTTATGGGGCAGCGAGTTTGCTGCAACCCAAACCATCCCGAATTTGCTGGCCGAAATGGACGCCATGCGCATACAGCAGTCAATCATCCTGCCGATAAAAATGGGCCTGCCGTTTGGCGATCAACAAACCGAACGCTGGCACGATGCGATCAAAACATCCGGCGCAGGCAAACGCTTGATCGGTGGCCTGTCGGTGCACCCACATGCCGATGACCGGATTGAGCAGATGCGCGCACACGCCGCCACCGGCGCTCGAATGATGAAGCTGCACCCCACCGTACAAAAATTCTACCCCGACGATGCCGACCTGATGCCGCTTTATAAAGAGGCTGAGAAATTAGGCATCGTTATATTTTTCCATGGTGGCCGCGCCGGCATTGAGCCCGAGTCACGCCTGCGCTACGCCATGCCCCGCCATTATGAAGCCGTGCTGGCCAACTTCCCCAAGCTACAAGTGGTCATAGGCCACGCCGGTGCCCGAGATAATGAAGCCATGCTAAAACTGGCGCTAAAATACGATAACGCCTGGCTGGGCATACACGGCCAAGGCGTTACCCGGCTGGATGAAATGATTCGTCGCACCGGCGGCGAGCGCCTGCTGTTTGGCACCGACTGGCCCTTCTACCATATCGGCGCCTCCCTGGCGAAGGTACTGATCTGCACCGACGCCCCCGGCCAACAGAAAATTCGCCGAGCCATACTGCGTGACAACGCGCTTAAACTATTCCCAGAGCTAGGCAGCCGCTAGCACTAAGCTACAGGGCCGCACAAAAAAAACAAACTAACACTGACATGGCCCCGTCCATGTCAGTGTTAGTTTGCGCTGCCTACCGCCTCACGCTTTACGCCTCACCTCTTACATCTCACCTCTTACATCTCACCATTTACGTCTCATCCCTCCCGTCTCACCTTTAACATCTAACATCTCACGCTCCCTCACAGACCAAAACCAGTTATAGACCGATCATTCCATTACTGTTAAGGTAATTCCAGACCAATTGATCCATAACACATTTAAGCAAGGTATTTATGGCAAGACCGACCGAGTTTGACCGACAGCAAGCCCTACAAGCGGCCATGCATTTGTTTTGGCGCCAGGGCTATACCGCTACTTCCTTGCAACAACTATTGACCTCAATGAAAATCAGCCGCAGCAGCCTATACGCAGCCTTTGGCGATAAACGCCAGTTATTCATGGAAACCCTGCACCAGTTCGCCGATCGCACCTACGCCATTCTTGACAAGGTTCGGCAAGAAAATAACCCCGCCGCTGCCATTCAGTTATTTTTTTCAACCACCCTATTTGATGTTCCCGCTAGGCGCATGCACCGCGGCTGCATGATGGTTAACACCGTGCTAGAGCTTGCCGATGTCGACCACGGCTTAAGCCAACTGGCGGCGCAGCGGCTAATGGATATAGAACACGCTTTTGCTCAGTGTTTTGAACAAGCCATAGCCAGCAAACTAATCAACACCGACAAAACCCCACAGCAATTGGCTCAATTTATTATGACCATAAACCAGGGGGTACGTGTTGCCTCCCGCAGCCAAGCCGAACCCCAAGAGCTGAAGAATATTATCGACACCACCTTGTCATTACTGGGCTTAAAAGCGGCCTAACTAATAAAATATAAAAGAGAAGGACCAAATCATGAACTACGAACACCTGTCTCTAGAGGTTAACAACGCAGTTGCCCACATAACGCTTAAACGCGTTGCCATGCACCTGCCCTTTATGAAAGAGCTGCTGGACGTTGCCATACGCTGTGATGACAGCAAAGAAATTCGTGCGATTGTTATCAGCAGCAACCAAAAAATATTTAGCGCCGGTGGCGACCTAGCCTATATGGCACAAAGCGAAAGTGCCGCAGCCACCCTAAAAGAAATGACCGTGTACCTGCACTCGGCCATATCCCTATTCAACCGCATGAGCAAACCCACCATCGCCGCAGTACACAGCATGGCGGCTGGCGCAGGCGTGAGCTTAGCGGCCCAGTGTGACTTTGTTATAGCCGGTGAAAAATCGGCCTTTATAGCATCTTACACGGGCGCGGGCTTATCCCCCGACGGCAGCTCCACCTATTTTTTACCGCGCTTAATCGGTGACCGCCGCGCCAAAGAAATGCTAATCACCAACTGCAAGGTCAGCGCCCAGCAAGCGCTTGACTGGGGCCTGGTTAACCAAGTCGTACCCGCAGGGGAAGAACTAGAAGCCGCCATGGCACTGGCGCAACAGCTGGCCCAGGGTCCAACCGCCGCCTACGGTGATGTAAAGCGGCTGATCACCTCCTCCTCAACCGAGAGCCTAGAAACGCAACTAGCCCTAGAAGCAGAACTTATCGCCGCCAACAGCGTAGGCAGTGATGGCCAGGAAGGTATGAATGCGTTTTTGGAAAAGCGTAAGCCTGCATTTAAAGGGCAGCGCTAACTGACCAGCCGCTAACACGGCTGCCGGTCGCATAGACCATAATAAAAACAGCCTAGCGAACACGAATAGAGAGATAACAGTAATGTCCTATACTAAAAAATATTTTCAAATAAATGATAAAAAAATTGCCTACATCGATGAAGGCGAAGGCGACCCGATTGTTTTTTTACACGGCAACCCCTCCTCCTCCTACCTTTGGCGCAATGTTATGCCGGAACTGGCAGGCAAGGGCCGGCTAATTGCGCCGGACCTAATTGGCCAAGGTGATTCAGACAAGCTAGACCCAAAAGAAGCCGCCGAAAAATACGGCTTTCACCTAGCCTACGACTACCTAAGTAAATTACTGGAAGCGCTGGGTGTAGAACAAAACGTAACTCTGGTTATCCATGACTGGGGCAGCGCCTTGGGCTTCCATTGGGCTAACCTGCATCGCGATGCGGTGCGTGGCATTGCCTATATGGAAGGCATTACCATGCCAATGGAATGGGCCGACTGGCCAGAAGGCGCGCGCGGTATTTTTCAGGGTTTCCGCTCAGAAAAAGGCGAAGACTTAGTATTAAACCGTAATATGTTTATTGAAGGCGTATTCCCAAGCTCGATCATGCGCAAGCTCAGCGACGAGGAAATGACCGAATACCGCCGCCCATTCCTCAAGCCAGAAGACCGTCAGCCAACCCTAAACTGGCCGCGCCAAATACCCATTGGTGGCGAGCCCGCAGACATAGTCAAACTGGTGAGTGATTACGGCCAGTGGTTGAGCGACTCGCCCGTTGCCAAACTGTTTGTTAACGCCGAACCAGGCTCCATTCTAGTTGGCCCCCAGCGCGAATACTGCCGCAGCTGGCCCAATCAAACCGAAGTAACGGTAAAAGGCTTACACTTTATTCAAGAAGACTCCGGCCCAGAAATAGGCCAAGCCATTGCTCAGTGGCTGGAAGCACAAGGTTAACGCTACACCCTACCAACCCGGCTAGCATTAGCTGGGGTGGCACCGCCTAACGCCGTTATCTCTCAACCCTTACAACTATTCTCGGAACTTAGCGTCATCTAAAAACAATCACACCCACCTGTTCGTCAAATGCAAACAGAGCGAGGTGGCTGCCTTGGCTACGCAACAACTGCCACGCTGCCCCAGCTACAACCACTATATACTGACCTTAACGCCCTCGAATATGGCCTTGCCAGTCATGGACCCCCTATATCCCAGCGCGTAGGATGTACGACACTAGCCATATAAACGCGCCCGAATTGATAATAAGAGACCACCGCCATGAATGACTTTATTTTGCACCACTACCAGCCCTCGCCCTTTGCGGAGAAAATACGCGCAATATTGGGTTTTAAGGGCTTGTCTTACAAGGCGGTAACGATTCCGGTCATTATGCCCAAGCCAGACCTAACGGCCTTAACCGGTGGCTACCGTAAGACGCCAGTGCTGCAACAAGGCGCACATGTCTATTGTGATACCCGTTTGATCTCCCGAGTGATTGATGAGCAGGCCAGTGCGCCAACGCTTTACCCACAAGCCCAGGCGGCAACGGCCAATATGCTGGCCCAGTGGGCCGACCAACACTTATTCACCCTGGCGGTGGCTTTGGTGTTTTCACCCCTAGGCTTTGCCGATTTAAGTAAAAAAGTACCGCCCGAGGTCATTAAAGCCCTGGTCAAAGACCGCGAGGAAATGCGCCGCGGCGTTACCACCCCAAGAATTCCACCAGAAACCGCCCTGTCGCAACTGCCCATCTACTTTCAGCAGTTTGAACAACAACTACAGCACAGCGGCCCCTACCTGCTAGGCGAGCAAATAACCATTGCCGACTTTTCTGTGTATCACTGCCTATGGTTTATCAATAACAACGAAGCCGTGCGTGAGCATTTACAGCCTTACCCACAGCTACTCAGCTGGATAGAGAAAATGCAGGCCATAGGCCACGGCGATATGGAAAGAATCAGCGGCCAAGAAGCTATCGATGCCGCCCAACAAGCCGACCAAGAAACATTTGAAGAGCAAGAGTTTATCGAATTTGATGGCTTAAAATACGGCAGCCGGGTAACCGTGCAACCCAGCGATTACGGCTTCGATCCCGTTGAAGGTGAGTTGCTGCTATCCCAGGCCGATGAAGTCGCGATCAAGCGAATCGATGAGCGTGCCGGCGAGGTGTATGTGCACTTTCCAAGGGTGGGTTATCAGATTGCGGCGGTCGCGTAGATTTTTAAGCCGGAACCAAAGGGGCAGCCCTTTGACTTCGGCTTAGCCATAAAAACTATACCCCGACCTTTCGCAACTCATGCACCCCGAAATAAGCTATATGAGCGGAAGACGGCCTGTGCTCGCACTACCTGTCCAGTTAACATTTTAGACCTCTTATCTTCACCTCGCTGGAAAACAACTGCGTGAGGTGATCGCCGTAGGCATTAAAATTCGCGAGCGACAACCACAACGGTTGTTTGCATAAGATTTGAAGCTTTGCGGGTGGCAGGGTAAACTTTAACCCAATGTAGACAACTTCTGTGTGAAAGACAGGTTTTTAAAATGAACACCTCCATAAAAGCAAAAAGCAGCAGCGGCGACTCCTATTACACGGTAGATTTTTTCATCAAAGATGAAGTCTTATCGGTTCTCTGCGACTGCCCTGCTGGCGACTGGGGCAAATTCTGCAAGCACAAATGGCAACTGCTTAATGGCGACAAAACCATGCTTTTTGATCCAGAGCAGAGTGCACAGCTGGAATCTGTGACTGAAATCGCGGTAGCAAAAGGTATAAAAGACCTATATGAGAAGATTGAAAAACAAGAGGCCGGCCTAAAAATTAAAATAAAAGCACAGAAGAAAGAAAAGAGCTCATTAAAAAAACGCTTAGCCAAAAAAGACCTTTTAACTGAAGATCAGTTTCAACAAGAAAATGAAGTGGCCTATGAACTGGATAGAGATGTCGCCTACATTAGCTATCTGGTTGCTAAGGAAAAAGAGATGGTAGAAAAAAAGTTGAAGACTGGGTTTTGAAATTTAGATGTATGGGTAGACAGAGATATGTTCGCCTAGCCCGCTACAATAAAACTATTTAACGTGCTGTACATATAGCGTATTGTCATACCCCTACTTTCAAACAACGTAACTTTCTCTTGTCTTCCAGCGGCCCATTAAAGCAGATACTTCCATCAATTTCTTTGAGCACCTCACCCACATTATAGGGATTTTTCAGATTTAACGATGGATTAGCCGAAGTATACTTTTGGTTAAAGACCATTAGCTTCGCCCCAAAATCTATGAACCTTGCCGCATAGATATCGAAGTTGCCTGACATGCTAACCAGGGCGGCACCGACATAATTTCTAAGTAATGACGCAGGCGGGTCTGCTTTCGTCGGACTTTCCATTGCGGTTGCAAAATCGACCGGAGACATTTCCACAAGACGCTCTAATCTATAAAAGATAGGGGCAACTTGGTTTATCGACATATTAGGCTTAAAAACCGCACGCGTCATCCAGCCCGGAGAGTCGCCTCCGATGTTAAAAAATTCTGGATGCCGATCTGCGCTCTTAAACGCGTAGTAAGAAACCCCAAACTCCCGCGCAGCAACCATATGAAAGCTTTTCTCAGATTGGCTTAGACTAGGTATCTTTTCTATATTAATGTCTTCTTTAGCAAGTATTACACTGCATACATCAATAATTTCTGAAAGAGCCAGAAGTAAAACTAACTTTCCAATGAGGTTGTCTTGCAAATCCAGCGCTCTCCGTAGCTTCGAAAACTGCAGTAGAAGGGATTTAATCGCTTTATCAGGGTGGCCGTTTTTGTAGAATGATATAGCACTGAGAAGCTTAATGCGTTCTGCTGCCGCAAGATATCTATAAGCGGGGAATGGTTCGCTAATAGTGGGTTTCGCTAATGTCTTATACTCATCAAATTCAAGAAATATATTTGAGCGAAAAACTAGAACTTCATGTTCAACTAATAAGCTAACCACATCAACGTCAGCTGAGAATAAAACTGAAAGGCAATCGTCCTCCCAGGCCTTACAGAAAGCTTCGCCTTCTGGAATTGGTATTTCTTTCGATTTATCATACTTAACCACCTGATATGAAGCATCTGCGTCCAACTTCCGACTCTGCTCTAGCACCTCTCTACCAACATCTACCGGGTCTTCATTTTCAGCTGCGAAGATCCCCAAAAAATATAGATAAGAGTCACTAGCCCCATCAACTTCCACCCGATCAATAAGCGCTTGGGCACCATCACTCAAATCATCGTCAATTTGAGTGAGATACAACAACGTTGCTATTACAATAATCGGGATTAGGAATAATATTTTCATTGGTAATATGGGTCTTTATCACGCAAATGGTCGAAGGGGCTGGCCGCTTACCGTATCTTATCGAAGTTAACCACTTCCAGCGAACCCATTTCGTTGAATACTTCCTGGTACGCTTCCCACTTATCGGGGGTCGTTCCTGCCGATGTATATGCCGCAAAATTTTGGTCGTTCCACTGTATCACCAGAGCGGACAGCATGCTTAAGCTCCGCTTCCAGGGGTTTAAGCTTTTTCAACTGATATTCTGCAAGCTTCACTTAACTCATTATTCCCTCGAAAATCTAACGCCTCAAACATCAGCGTGGTGGAGATGGCGGCTTTTTTGCGTGTGTTTGCACAAAAGGTGACAACTTTGCCGCGCCTGCGTGCTTTGACTTGCCATGAATTTTATACCACAATTAAGTATATATTGGTATTTGGAGAAGAAACCATGGCTAAGAACACAAGTATGACATTGGGCGATCATTTTGATGACTTTATTGCCCACCAGATCGAAATAGGCCGCTATAGCTCTGCAAGCGAAGTAGTGCGCGCAGGCTTGAGAGTGCTTGAAGATAAAGAAAGTAAACTAGATGTATTGCGTCAAATGCTTACGGATGGCGAAAAAAGCGGGAAAGCGGACTATAGCTACGCGAGCTTGATGGAAGAACTGGATACTGAAAATAATATATGAGTTCATTTACTTTAACTCAACGCGCTAAAGCTGACTTGATATCTATTGCAAGATTCACTGAAAAAAGCTGGGGGCGAGAGCAGCGGCTTGCTTATATTAAGCAGTTTGATGATACATTTCATTTGCTTTCCAAAACTCCTGTTATTGGTAACAACTGCGATTACATAAAAAAGGGCTACCAAAAATTTCCTCAAGGTAGCCACATTATTTCCTATAGTACAGACGACAAAAAAAATGTACTGATCGTTCGCATCCTCCATAAAAGCATGGATGTACTTTCAAAGTTTAGTGGCTCATAACAGCGTATTAAACAGAACCGCCAGCTTAAAAACTAACAAATCAGGCGCGTAAAGTCATAACTTACAAAACAAAAACACCAAATCAAAAACCAACCAAAAACAACGGTTTTATCTTGTGTAAATTTTATTTTTATAACAGCAGCAAGCTGCCCACGGGAAAGTGCATATAAACGCGTAAGAAAAGACGACAAAAATCTTGTACTGCTATCCACTAGCTATGCATTCCAATAAGCCTTACGGCCATGCTTCCTGTGCTCTGCCCTATTACCGAAACCCTTTGTAACACGGCATATTTTTTTATTTATTACGCTACCGACAACAGGTATTTCTTGAAAATACGGGTAACGCTGATAGATATTCCGCATATCCCGCGCTTGTTTTTTACTATGCAGTATCGACCTTTCAGAGCCACCACCCTGTACGGTCAAAAATTCTCCAAGGTAGTTTATTACGCCGGGATCAACAGTAAATTTAAAACACGCCGTAATTAGCCCTTCCCGGCTAAACCCCAGTAAAAAATAGTTACCAGCGGCCACCTCTTTAACGTGACTATATCCATAATCATCTACGTCCAACTCACCTAAAGCTAAGCACTGTGGCATGAAAATTATTTCCATCGGTTCAAAACTCTCGCTATACAAGCGCCAGTAAATAAACGGAAGTATGCCAAATATGTTGCCACCGCAGTTTTCACAGGCCTGCCTATTTCTACCGGTAGAGAATGCCGCATAACCCTCCGCCTAACCGAAGAACTCTATAGGCTTCTCACGGTTAACATTGGCGCAACCATTTAATTGAACAAGCAATAAGAAGGAAGCTGTTATTTTACATATAGCAAACCTAAAAAAAACGACCCCACTCATTTATCCGTAATATCGATACCTTCACCACTGTAACCGCAATCTTTCCAGCCCTCCATTTTCGCGTTTTTAATACTCACACACTCCCAAAATGACAACGCTAAAGTGGTTATCCTTTTAGTTAGTAGCTGTTTACCGGCGCCAGCTGGCGCTTGAAATTACACTCGATAAATTTCAGCCGAAGGCATTAGCATATCGGCGTAAAAAACCTGGCATGATACAGCTAGAGATTGAGAAAGCATTTTGATATGCCATTAAACAAAGGCCGGTACTTGTGTTACGGAAACTCTTCAATCGAGATTCTCATAATTCAGCATTCGAGTAAAAAACGCATCTTACTGGAAGGCCTTTTAGCTCCCTCATCACTACAAGCCCTAAGTAATTATGGACTTTAAGTGGCGCCAAAAAAGCTCTAAACGACAATTTACGTAGGTGTACAAACTCTAGGACCTTCACTTTACCGCTCAAAACTTTGGTAAAATATTCAAGCTTTCATCACTAAAAAGGAAAAAATATTATGAGGAGAATCATTCCATTACTTGCAGTATTTTCATCTATAATGCTGCTTACAGCTTGTTCCGGATTTATACAATCGTACGTGGCTGTATCCCACCGATTACAAGCAATACCAGAACCCAAGAGCTACTCACTTTATCGTCTTAATGAGCAGGGAAATATCCTTGAGAGTAATACACACCAAAATCTTATTCGGGAAAAGCTAGCTGAATATAAATACACTGAAGTTTCTATCGATAAAAATCCTGAGGTAATTGTATACTTCGGTTATAAAGCCGCTAGCGGTAGAATGAACCTCCCTACTCCTCCGGCACCTGGGCAATCCGGTATATTTTCCGGCTCATACCGAGAATATAGTCGTGTCTTATGGTTATCAGTTGTTGAATCTAAGTCTGTTGGTTCAGACAATCTAAACGTACTCTACGGTGCCCAAGTCAATAGCTCGGGCCTTGAATCACAGTTGCCAAAAGTTATACCCGCTATGATTAGCGCTCTCTTTAACGAGTTCCCTGGGAATAATGGGGAAACGAGAAGAGAAATAGTCGCTGTTCAATAATCGAGAACTAACTTAACAAAAAAATCCAGCGGCTGCCTATGGCAACTGCTGGATTTTTGTCATGCATAGGACTAAATGTCAACGACAGTCCAAAACTGACCCACTTAGCGGATTAAACGGTAATCTAAAATTGACCCACCTTGGGTTATTTTGTTATCGCTTGTGGCGGCACGATTCCGGGCCTGGTAGCTGTGGTTGTTTATATCATCCAGCTGCAGGCTTTGCATAAGAACTTGGCCGGGGCTTAGCTGGTCACGGTATTCTTGGTTCGGGTCGTTTAAATAATGGCGGCTTAAGTAGTGACCTTGGCTTTTGGGGTTAATATTCACCCCTACCCCATTGGCCGAGCAGATAAAACCAACCTGCTGTTGGTGTAGCTGTATCAGCGAGAGGTGGTCTACCGGGCAGTGAGCAGCTAAAAACTCCAGCAGCTGGTCGGCGAAGTTACTGTCGCCCAGGCTGAGAAGAACGCGGTTTAGGCTTGGGGCTGTGCTGGCTGGGGTTATAGGCGAGGTCATGCCGGAATTGTACCATTCTATGGGAACAGACAGGCTGGTATCGGCTTGGCACTATTCAGCTATCACTTATCACCTTTCACTTTATAGGAAACCGCAATGGCCCATTTACGCCCGCTGGAAGATAGCGAAATAGCCGATAAATATATATTGGATAAATTCCAGCATTACGCCAATACCCGGGGCTTTATTCCCAATAGCATTCGCACCATGGCGCGCCGGCCGAATATTGTTAAGGCCTTTATGGATTTGAACCAGGCGGTGTTATATGAAGGTACCGTTGAGGTAGAACTGAAAATGCTGGTGGCCCTGGCTTCCAGCTTTGCCTCGGGCTGCTTGTATTGCCAGTCTCATATGAGCAACCTGTCGAGTATTTACCAAGCTAGCGACGAGAAAATTGCCGCCATTTGGGAATTTGAGCGCAGCGATTTATTTACCGAGGCCGAGCGCGCAGCCATTCGCCTGGCGTTAAAAGCTGGCAACCTGCCCAACGATGCCAACCAAGCTGACTTTGATGACCTAGCCCAGCATTTTAATGACGAGCAGGTAGTCGAAATTGTCGCTGCCATCGCCTTGTTTGGCTACCTTAATCGGTGGAATGACACCATGGCCACTCAGCTAGAAGAGCTACCCAAGCAGCTAACCAAAAGAGCCGTAGATAATTGGCAAGAGGGTAAGCACGGCTAATGGCTTAGCCTTTTTTGGGAACCGTGTGTTACTGGCTGCTGGGCTGGTTTTAATTACAACTTTTAGGCTCACTATACCGATAGCGCCGCCGTGTAGGCTCACCCTTGCTTTCATTTTTCTAGCAACAGCAAGCCCTTCAAACAGGAATATTCTATTCCCTGTTATTAATGCCAATTAAATTTAACGGCTGGCAGTTACACAGTAGGTGCCTTTTATACCGGCCCTAGACTTATTGGACCTAGCTTTCATGCAACTTTCATGAGAGCTATGCCAAGATAGGTTATTACCGGCCTTGTCTTTTAATACAAACCTAGACGCCGAAAGCGCGGCACTGCTGACAAGAATGGCCAATGCCAATAATGCAAATTTCATAGATGATTCTCCAATATATAAGCTGCGAGAGCAGCACTAGTAATTATTATTAACGACTGTGGAACCGTGATTTTCTGGCCGCATTGCCAGTTAAACGATATTTAAATTCAAACCTAAACGTACAATAGCGCATTAAAAATGCGTCAATTTAATGCATGTTGAATCAGACGGACAAAGTCTTAACTTACAAAACAAAAGCACAAGCAATCAGAAAAACAACGGTTTCTCTTCTGTGGAATTTAGCTTCAAACAACAGCAAGCTGCTTACGGGGTGCATTTAATGCATAAGAAGAGGCGGTAAAAATCCTGTATTGCTAATCCACTAGCCATGCATTCCAATAAACCTTACGGCCATGCTTCCTGTGCTCTGCCCTATTAACTACACCCTTAGGTAGGCGCGAGCTGTTTTTTGCGTGGGTTTATTGTACCTATTGCTTTGGCAATTAATAGGTCGAATTGTCTAAATTTTGAACTCGATAGGCTTGTGTCAACTTTGGCAATGCTTCGGCTTTCGCTCTTGGTGAGCTAGTGGAACCACGACGGAGTTAGGGCTTGTGCGAGCGGCATGGGGTTTTGTAACAACGGTTTGTCCGCTCATGGTGAGTTTATCGAACCACGACGGGCTCAGCATGAGCAGTATGTGGGGGCGCAAGTTGAGCGACGTGTGGTGGCTCATGGCGGGCGCAGAGCGAGCGGATGGACGAGGCTAAAGCACAAGCTGCACCTAGCCCGAACCCAAGGCCCACCTTGCTGCACGACCTAGACCATTGAAAATTAGCTGTGCTTTTCTATTTAGCTGCTTGCTACAGCAGCGCTGAATAACGTGGCTGGTCGATGAACAGCTGCCCGGCCACAGACTGCCGTAAATGCTCGGCCAAGCCGGGTGTCGCTAACGGCATGCCTTGACGCAGTTTTTCCACCAGGGCCCAGCGTAAGGGCGCAAGCTCAGCATCCTGATCAAGCAAATCACTTAAACGCTGAGTTTCTCGCCGCGATAGCTCTGGGCCGTATTGAAGTTCTCGCTGGGCGATGCTTAAAGAGTTGGCGGCGACATTGGCAAGAAACTGGTTTTTGGCGTCCATTTGCGGCGCGACGGTTTCTTTTAAAAAGTCAGCCACACCCGCTAATAGCTCGGCCGGCATGGGCAGCTGGGTGCCTTGGTCTAGCTCTTTTCTTAATTCGGGCAGCTTAAATTCGCCGGAGATTAATAGGTTAACGCAGTCCATTTGTGCCTCTGAAGAGCGCCGGCCAATTACGGGTCGCTCTAGGCTTGGGGTAGCACCAATGCGCCAGGAGTGCGCCATGCGCAAAGTGGCGACCGACCACCAGAAGGAGCCATAGACCTGCCAAAATTTTATGTCTTGCTCGGCTACTTGCACACCCGTAACCTCGTGATAGCCCGCCAACAAGTCTTCACGGTGGCCAAAGCCACCTACGGTTAATTCGCGGTTACCAAACCGCCAGGAATTAACACACAGCCAACCTAGGTCTTGCACCGGGTCACCCAGGTGGGCCAGTTCCCAGTCCAACACCGCTTCAATCCCTTGCGGGTTTACCATTAGATTGCCGTTGCGAAAGTCGGAATGAACCAGCGTAGTGCGAGCCTGCGTTGGCAGGTTTTCCAGTAGCCAGCGGGCGGTAAAATCTATCATGGCTATGGGTATATTTAGCTCGCGATATTTGTCCCAGGTTTCTTGTATTAGCGCGCGTGCATCGCTTAGCTCTAGAAAACTATCCAGTTTTTCTGCGCGCCAATCGATGTTGTGGATGCGGCCCAAAATTTCGCCGCAGCGGCGGGCGAGCTGGGGGCGAATATCGGCTAGCTCTTCGCGGCGATTAATACGGTGGCCCATGGTTTCGCCAGCTAGCCAGTTCATAATAAAGCCGGTGCCTAGCTTATCTTGCGCTTGCAGCTCATAGATCACGGTGGGGCTGGGAATATGGTATTGCTTAGCCAGTTTAAATAACCGGGCTTCGGCTGCCAGGCTAATGCCGCCAACACTCGATTCGCCTTCCGGGCTTGGTTGGGCGCGGCGCAGGGCCAACTTGGCTTGCCCATGCTTACCCGTATAGCTAATGCAATAGGTTTCCTGGCTGGCGCCGGCGGTTAGCTGGCGGCAATCTAATAGCGCCTGAAAACCGGGAATATTAGCCGCCAGCGTGCGCTTTAATGCTTGGCTGAATTCGTCCTGAGCAGGTTCATCCTCGGCAGACATTAACTGACTCCTTTGGGTTTTTGTTGGCTCATAAAGCCAAACAGATAACCGGCCGCGCGGCGCATTTGAATTTCGTCGGCACCCTCGGTAATACGATAACGGCGATGATGACGATAAATATGCTCAAACGGTTTATGGCGGGAATAGCCCATGCCGCCATGCACCTGCATGGCAAAGTCGGCGGCCTCGCAACATAAGCGGTTGGCTTGATAATTACACATAGACACTTTATCTGAAACCGAAAAGGCACCATCTTTATCCATAAACCAAGCGGTTTTATGAATTAATGCGCGCAACATTTCAGCGCGGGTATTCAGGTCCACCAAGGGGAACTGAATACCCTGATTGCTCGACAAGGGTTTGCCAAAGGGCTTGCGCTGGTTGGCGTGGGCTACCGCCTCATTGATGCAATATTGCGCCGCACCTAAGCTCGACGCCGCCTGGCGAATACGGTTTTCATTAAAGAAGTGTTGAATCACCTCTAAGCCCCGGCCTTCGCCACCAAAGATGGCTGAATTGGGCAAGCGAACATTGCTAAAGCTAACCCGAGCGTGGTCCGAGGGCATATTAAATGTCCATAGGTACTCTTCAATTTTAACGCCGGTTGCATCCATGGGGACCATAAATGCGGTAATACCCAGCGCTTCACCGGGCTTGCCCGAGGTGCGGGCCATGACCATGTCACAGTCTGCTATATGCACCCCGGTGTTCCAGGTCTTTTCACCGTTCAATAGCCAGCCGTCCCCTTCTCGCACGGCGCTGGTTTCCATATGCGTTGCGTCAGAGCCATGTTCGGGCTCGGTAATACCGAAGGCAAAAAACTTATCCGCTGTTTTTAAACCCTCCAGCCATTCTGCTTTTTGCGGCTCGGTGCCGTAATGCAGCATTAATTTCAGGCCGATGTTATTACCGACAATGGAGTGCTCGTTTTGTAGATCGTTATGCAAACCCAAACCTTTAGCGGCAAGGTGCTCACGGATAATAGCCATGCCCAAATTGCTGCCATTACAGCCACCAAATTCTTTGGGAAAGGGATAGTTAAATAAACCGGCTTGCAGGGCTAGGTCTTTGGCCTGGCCCAATAGCGCCTCCCAGTCTTTGCTGGGTACGCCCTCATGCTCCCAATCGGTACGAGCGTATTCACGCCGATGATCAAAGAAGCGCATATTGTCATCGCGTTGCTCCAGAGGTTTTATTTTTGCCGCAATAAAAACATCCAGCTCTTGCAGAAAATCTGCAATATCACGAGGTATTTCAAAGTCCATATGCCTGCCCGCCTATTGGTGTCGAAAGCTGTAGCGCTAAGCCGGTCATTTAAGGCCGACATCGTGCTACACTCCACTTTAGAGTATTAGCGAACATTTATACTCCAAATTAGAGCATCTAGCAATATGGGCCCGCGATCTATGCCGAGCAAGAAAACCCTTAAACTCAATACCACCGCCTGCTGCCTACTGGGCCTGATAGAGCTTAGGCCCCAGTCGGCCTACGATCTAACCAAGTTTCTTGAGCGCAGCATGCTCAAATATAGCCTGCCCCGCACCCCAAGTCAGCTGTATAACGAACCCAAGAAATTAGCCAAGCAGGGGCTGCTCAGCTCCCAATCGGAGGTTCGCCAAGGGCGGGAGCGCACGGTTTACCACATTACCAAGGAAGGTCGGGCCATGCTGTCGGAATGGCTGCTGCAACCGGGGGAAGCGGCCAAGCTGGAGTTTAAGTCGCTATTAAAATTTTATTTAGCCGGCGCCAGTGATATCCAAGCCCTGAAAAATCGCATTGCAGAAATTAAGCAGCAAACCTTGCAGGAGGTACGCGATGTTCACACCCAAATCAGCCGCTTTACCGAGAAGGGTTTGCTACTGAAAGAAGTTTCCATGAATGCGGCCATGACCAGCCGCTTTGCAGTTGCGCAGATTAAGGCGCGCTTGAATTGGGTCGAGGAAGTTGAAGCCCTACTCGCCGGCATAAATGCAGCAACCGAGCCCGAGACCTGGTCGATTGAAGTGTACCGCCAAACCCAGCGTGATCTTAAGCAGCTGATGATTGAATACGACTTAGAAGATGAGGCATAGCGCCACCATTAAAAGCCCTGCCTTTGCCCTCTGCTGCACCAGCGACAAGTCATAACCGGGATTACCGCGAATTAACCCACCTCAAATTCCAGGCAATAAAAAAGGGAGCCGAAGCTCCCCTTTTATTCAACCGGGCTTAAGCTTACAAACGCTCAATAATGGTTGAGATACCCTGGCCTAGGCCTACACACATGGTAGACAAGCCGTAACGACCGTTGTTCTGGCTCATTACGTTTAGCAGGGTACCGGTAATACGTGCACCGGAACAACCAAAGGGGTGACCTAGGGCGATAGCGCCGCCGTGTAGGTTAACCTTCGCTTCCATCTTGTCTAGCAACTGCAAGTCTTTCAACACAGGCAGGGCCTGGGCTGCGAAGGCTTCGTTTAGCTCAACAAAATCGATGTCGTCAATGGTGATACCCGCGCGCTCGAGTGCCTTCTGAGTGGAAGGTACAGGGCCGTAACCCATGATTGAAGGATCAACACCAGCAACCGCCATAGAACGGATAACCGCTTTAGGCGTAATGCCTAGCTCCTCAGCTTTGGCCGCCGACATGATGATCATGCAAGAAGCACCATCGGTAATCTGCGAAGAAGAACCCGCTGTAACGGTACCGCCTTTAGGGTTAAAGGCTGGGCGCAATTTGCCTAGACCTTCAACAGTGGTTTCAGGACGGATAGTTTCGTCTTGCTCAACCAATACTTTAAAGCCGTTTTCGTCGTGGCCTTCGATAGCAATAATTTCATCGTCGAAATTACCGCCTTCACGGGCTTTATGAGCTAAGCGGTGTGAGCGCTCGGCAAACTGGTCTTGCTGCTCGCGGGTGATGCCGTGCATCATGCCTAGCATTTCAGCGGTCAAACCCATGGCGCCAGCGGCTTTAGCTACGTGCTTAGCCAGGGCTGGGTTAAAGTCGATGCCGTGGTCCATGGCGACATGGCCCATGTGCTCAACACCACCAATAACGAATACATCGCCATTGTCAGTTTGAATCGCTTGTGCAGCAGTGTGCAGTGCAGACATGGAAGAGCCACACAAACGGCTTACGGTTTGCGCCGCAGCTGTGTGAGGAATACCGGCCAGTAAAGACACCATGCGGGCAATGTTCATGCCCTGCTCTTTGGTTTGGTTTACACAGCCCCAAATCACATCTTCGATCAGGTTAACGTCAACCTTAGGGTTACGTGCTAACACGCCCTTGATCAAATCGGCAGAAATATCATCAGCACGACGATTACGGAAACAACCATTCTTGGAGCGACCCATAGGGGTACGACCGAAGTCGACAATTACTGCATCTCTTGGATTTAAGCTCATCACTTAATCTCCCATTTTTGAATTTGTATTCACGGCTATTTAGCCGTGAAAGTAAATATTCAACAAACTAACTAAAGCAAAAGAAAAATAGTGGTTTTTTCGTGAGAGCAAGGAAGCACCGCACGCAGAACCGGAATGTATATGAAATACATGAGGGTTCGAGTACGGAGCTGACGCAGCTATCGCGGAAAAAACACATTTTTACTTGCATTTAGTAGAAAGTTTCTCCGTTTTTGGCCATTTCACGTAGACGATCAGTCGCTTGGTAGCTTTCGCCCAAATCAGCGTACTTATCAGCCCTGGCGATAAATTCAGCAATACCCATATCGTGGATGTAGTGCAGTGCACCGCCACGGAATGGAGGGAAGCCAACACCGTAGATCAACGACATATCGATATCGTTGGCGCTGTCCGCAATGCCTTCTTCCAAGCAGCGAACGGCTTCTAAACACATTGGGATCATCATGCGATCAATAATGGTTTCGGCATCGAATTCTTGACGTGCAGCAACATTGTCGCCCAAGATTTCCCATACAGTTTCATCAACAACTTTCTTTTGACGACCTTTACGGTCCAACTCGTACTTGTAGTAACCGGAACCATTCTTCTGGCCGTAACGATCGGCTTCAAACAATACTTCGCTGGCGGTTTTAAAGTCAAAGTTCATGCGAGTTGGGAAACCTTCGCGCATAACGGCACCAGCGTGAACACCGGTATCAATACCAACAACGTCACACAAGTACGCTGGGCCCATAGGCCAGCCGAACTTTTCCATAACCTTATCGACTTTAACAAAGTCGGCACCTTCTTTAACCAAGCTCAACAAAGCGCCCATGTAAGGAGAAAGCACACGGTTAACCAAGAAACCGGGGCAGTCATTAACTACAACAGGCTTTTTACCCATGGCCAGCGCGTAAGCTACGGTGCGGGCAATGGCTTCATCGCTAGACTTCTCACCGCGAATCACTTCTACCAAAGGCATTTTGTGTACGGGGTTGAAGAAGTGCATACCACAGAAGTTTTCTGGGCGCTCTAGAGCTTCAGCCAAGTGAGTAATAGAGATAGTTGAAGTATTGGAAGCTAGGATAGCGTCTTTGCTGATGTGCTTTTCAGTTTCAGCCAGTACCGCGTGCTTAACCTTGGCGTTTTCAACCACGGCCTCAACCACAACATCCACCTTGCCAAAACCTTCGTAGCTTAAGCTGGCTTTGATTTGGCCTAAGATGCCGGCCATTTTTTCAGCCGTCATACGGCCGCGCTTAACACGAGTAGACAACAGCTTAGTGGCTTCAGACATACCTAGGTCTAAACCGGCTTGGGCGATGTCTTTCATAAGAATAGGTGTGCCTTTTAAGGCCGACTGGTAAGCAATACCGCCGCCCATAATGCCAGCACCGAGTACTGCACCCAGCTCAACCTTGGCGCCTTTTTTGGCCCAGATCTTACCGTTTTTGGCCAGCTCTTGGTCGCCCAAGAATAATGCCACCAAGTTTTTAGCAACATCAGTTTTAGCCAGCTTGGCAATGCCCTTGGCTTCTTCAGCCAAAGCGCCGTCACGGTCCAACTTGGCGCCTTTCTGCATTACTTTTACCGCAGTAACTGGGGCTGGGTAATGAGGGCCAGCTTGGCCGGCAATAAAGCCTTTAGCAGTTTCAAAGCTCATCATCATTTCAAGGTCGTTCAGCTTTAAGCCTTCTAACTTCTCTTGACGCTTGGCTTTATAGTCCAGCTTGCCGTCTAGGCACTGCTGCAACAAAGCCAGACCGGCTTCTTTTAACTTGGCAGGCTCAATTACCGCATCAACTGCGCCAGCCTTGAAGGCCGCGTCTGCACGCTGCTGCTTAGCAGAGGCGATCCACTCGATGGCGTTATCGGCACCAATAACACGAGGTAGGCGCACGGTACCACCAAAGCCTGGGATAATGCCCAGCTTGGTTTCGGGCAGGCCGATTTGGGCTTCGGTGGACATAACGCGATAATCACAAACCAGGGCCATTTCCAGACCGCCACCTAAGGCGAAACCGTTAATACAGCAAACGGATGGGAAAGGTAGGTCTTCGATAGCGTTAAAAATCGTTTTATTGGTTTCTAAAACGCTAGTCGCAATCTCTTCTTCAGTACGGGAAAAGTTATTACCGAATTCGCTGATGTCAGCGCCTACGATAAATACACCTTTGGCACTAGTGACTAACAGGCCCTTGACGCCTGAAGCCGATTGCAGAGCTGTTGCCGCTTGGCCCAACTCAGTGGTGGTCAAAGCGTTAAATTTGTTTACGGAATCTCCGTCGAGATCGAAATTCAGCTCAGCAATCCCACCGTCAAGCAGGGTTACTGTTATGGCCTTTCCTGAAAAGATCATCTATCAGCCTCTCTAAGTTTGTGTATAAAGCCAGCGATACAAAAGGCTGGCTTTGAGGAGGGCCTAGATTACGGCCCAAGCGCTACTGCTCCAATGGTAAAAGTGACCAACCTGCCTGACATATCGGCTCCATAACTGCGATTGATCAAGCTCTATTCAGCATTATATGTTTCGATTTTGACAACATTATGAGAGTCTTTAACTATTCACCGCGCGTATTGTACGCCGGCGTAGAGAGATATATAGGGGAAAAGGGGCCGCAGCCGCCATAATTTCCCTTACCACCAGACTCGGGGCTGGGCCGTAAATACCCATATTAATGGCCTGGGCTTAAGTCTTGGTTTAGGTTTGAGTTAGCCCAACCATGCTTAAGCGCCCCACTCTGTCGCGGCTCAAGTCCAGCGGCAGGTTTAAACAACACCTTTATACAAACAATAACAGACTGAGAAACCCATGGATTTAAAAGGTAAAGTAATCATCATCACCGGTGCCGCCAATGGTATTGGTGCCGCTATGGCCCGCCGCTTCGCCCAAGAGCAGCCTGAAAAGCTGATTCTGGCGGATATCGATGAAGCCGGACTAGAGAAAATGGCCGCCGAGCTCGACTGTGCCATCGCCTTCCCTTGCAATATGAGCCAAGAGGCCGATATTCAGCGTTTAGTTAGCGAAACCGAAGCCGCCCATGGCCGCATTGACCTATTCTGCGGCAATGCCGGCATTTTCCGCTTAGGTGGCGTTAACACCACGGATGACGATTTTGGCCTGGTCTGGGATATTAATGTGCAGTCCCACATTTGGGCTGCCCGTGCTGCTCTGCCTAAAATGCTAGAGCGCGGCGAAGGTTACTTTTTAATCACCGCCTCAGCCGCTGGCATGTTGACCCAACTGGGTTCATTGAGCTACTCGGTCAGCAAGCACGCCGCCCTGTCGATCGCCGAATGGCTAGCTATTACCCACGGCCACCAAGGAATCAAAGTTTCAGCCCTATGCCCTCAGGCGGTAGAATCTAATATGACCGCTGGCACCGACGGCAGCGTCGCCGGAGTTGACGGTATGTTGCCCGCCGCCGATGTCGCCGACTGTGTGGTTGATACCCTCGATAAAGAAGAGTTTTTGGTATTACCCCACCCCAATGTGAAAAAATACTTCCAGAATAAAGCCAATGATTACGATCGCTGGGTTGGTGGCATGCAAAAATTACAACAGCAATTTTCTCAGCTGGCGCCAGAGAACACTGAAGATGGCGGTAAAATTTTAAAGTGACCGTAACTATTCAGCTACAGAGAGTCATTAATAATTAAAAATAATAAAAAAACGTTTGAAATAAGGAAGCTGTGATGCCTGCTGCTAGCACTGTTCGAATCACCGACCTCGGTCATAATATTTTTTGCATCGACACCGGTATGGTTAGGCCTGGGCTTGCCGCCGCTTATATTGTGCGGCAAGGGCAGCAAGCGGCCATTATTGAAACCGGCACCCATGTTTGTGTGCCGACCATTTTGGCTGCCCTGGCTGAACTCGACTTAAGTACTGAACAAGTTAAATATATTATCCCTACCCATGTACACCTAGACCACGCCGGCGGCGCCGGTGGTTTAATGGCTGCCTGTGCCAATGCCCAGCTGTTGATTCACCCGCGCGGCGCCCGCCACATGATTGACCCGGCGAAACTAAAAGCCGGCACCATTGCGGTTTATGGCGAAGAAATTTTTGCCTCGGTCTATGGCGACCTTATTGCGATTGATGAGCAGCGGGTGACCATTGCCGAAGACAGCAGTGTATTTTATTTGGCCGACCGGGAGTTAATCTGTTACGACAGCCCCGGCCATGCCCGTCACCATATGTGTATTCACGACCCTTTAAGTGAGGGTATTTTTAGCGGCGACACCTTTGGCGTTAGCTACCCGGAATTAAGCGCCGGTTGTGAGCAGCGTTTTATTTTTCCGCCCACTACGCCGGTACATTTTGACCCTGTGGTTTGGCCACAAACCATCGACCGCTTAATGACCTTAAACCCGAAGCGTATGTATTTAACCCATTTTGGTATGGTTGAAGACTTAGAGCCGCTGGCGCAAGACTTAAAGCAACAAATTGCCGCCTATGCCGAGATCGCGCTAAGCTGTAAAGATGCCGACAACCCCATGCAGGCTTTAACCGACGCGTTGAATAACGATACCTTGGCGCGGTTAGAAAAAGTAGGCAGCCCAATGACGCCAGAGCAACAACTGGCCGTGATTGGTATGGACAATGGTATTAATGCTCAAGGCTTGGCGGTGTGGCTGCAGCAGCAGTAACAACCAAAACCTAGCAACTCCCACTGCCTGTCACCAGGCTAGTCCTTCGACGAGCTCAGGATGAGCGGTCGGTGGTAGAACTCTCATCAAAACCTCAAGGATACAGCTGAAACTTAAACTTCTCGCTGCTATCCGTGCAGGCGTAAGCAAAAGGCGACTGCTTGGGCTTGTCTAGAAATCGGCCTATATATTCATCGGCACAATACGATTGCGCCAACACGTGGTGAGACATATTGCTCCAAGTTTTTGACCAGGCGATAGGTGATAATTTGGCTAAAGACTCCGCCCATTGTGGCGGCGTGGCATTATCTAATTCTGCTGACAGCAGCAATACCGGTGCAGTCACTGCGGTTTTATTTTTCAGCTGGCTTGGCCCTGGCGGCAGCTGCCAATAGCTGCAAAGCTTGCTCTCAATTTGTAAATATTCGGTATTTAATTTCGCCGTAATAAAGTGATCTTTGGCGGTCGTCAGGGAGATTTTTGCAAAGGGATTTTCATCGTAACAGGCGTAGCTGGCGTAGGCGGCTTCATCAAGTGAGTATTCACCTAAATTGGTGACAACTTCGTCTACGATCAAATCCAGCAATAATTCTGGCTGGCCCTCAAGTACGGTGTGGGCCACTAGGGGCAGCTGCTGAATAACTTCTTTTTGGTAGGCAGCATTCCAAAATGCGGTGATAATTAATTCGGCATTGAGGCGCAATGGAATTTGCCTGCCGTTGTATTCAACCATTACCGTGCTCGGCTCTAATTTTTTTAAATAGTTTTCAAACCGGCTTTGTAAATCCAAGCCAAAACGCAAACGGCAGAGCTCACGCCGCCGACACAAGCTAAAAACTAACTTCCAAGTGGCTAGGTCGCGCTGGTTCACCCCGGCGAAGGCATCAATGTGTAAAGGGTAAACACCGTCGAGCACCAAACTGCGACTGGGCTGGGGGAAAAGCTGCTGGTAACGTTGGGCCAGCCTAGAACCGTAGGAGACACCATATAAGTTCCAACGTTTGAGCTGTAAACCTAAGCGCAACTGCTCTAAATCTCGGGCGGCGTTGTCAATATGATATTGCTGAATATCCACCCCTTGTGCCAGCAAACGCTGGCGGCAGGATTCTGTCTGCCAGGTGTACTGCTGGCGGTATTCACCGGCTTTAAAGTCTCGCCCTAGGGCACTTAACTCAAAGTTTTCAAGTTCGGGGCAGTTTAACCTGGGTCGGGAGCTACCAGCCCCACGATTGTCGATCAAGATCAGGTCACGGCCAGCGGTGACGGTGCTGCTGTACCAATCATTCCACACACTTTCATGCAATGGCTCGGTAGCTTCTGGGTCTATACCCAGGCCGTTACCGGGGCCGCCCCCTCCCGTCACCAATAAAGGAAACTTGTTGGCTTGGGGATGAAAGGCTTTGAAAATGATATAAGGCAGGCTGAGCCGTGCTTGCTGGGGCTGTTGGTAATTCTCTGGTACCCATAACACACCGCATTCGGCCTTGGGCCAATGCGGTTCACCTTTAAACCAGCAAGCCTGCTGTTGTAAGCCTAAGCGCGGGGAATCCGACGGCCCGCTGTCTAAATACAACTTATCGGGCTCAGCAGCTGAAAAAGTCGCCAACCCCATACTTATAAGCAGAACTAAACCCAAGCGGCCGCCATGGCCTTGCATTAACGTAATAAATCCGCCACCCGAAAAGCCAGCTCCAAAACCTGCTCGGCATTGAGGCGCGGATCACATTGGGTTTTGTAACAGTTGGCCAAGTCGGCTTCACTGACACTGTAGCTGCCGCCCAGACACTCGGTCACATGACTGCCGGTCATTTCAAAATGCACACCACCTGGATACTGGCCTTCCGCTTTGAGTACTTGAAAAAACTGTTGCACCTCGGTCAATATTCGATCAAACGAGCGAGTTTTATAACCATTGCTCGCGGTCACCGTGTTGCCATGCATGGGGTCACTGGACCAAACCACCTGCCGACCTTCGGCGGCCACACGGGCCGCCAGGTTGGGCAGATTTTTCGCCAAGGTATCGGCACCCATACGGGTAATTAAGGTTAGCCGGCCAGCTTCGTTCTCGGGGTTTAAGGTATCGATCAGTTTAATCAAATCATCCGCGGCGATACCCGGCCCAACTTTAACCCCAATGGGGTTTTGAATGCCGCGCATATATTCGATATGGGCGCCGTCTAGCTCGCGGGTGCGTTCACCTATCCACAACATGTGGGCGGCGCAGTTATACCACTGCTCACTAAAGCTATCTTGCCGAGTTAAGGCCTGCTCATAGGGCAGTAATAATGCCTCGTGGGAGGTGTATAAATCGGTGCGGGCAATCGCCGGGTCATTTTTTAAACCGACCACCTCCATAAAACCCAAGGCATCTTGAATTTGCTGGGCCAGCTGCTGGTAACGGGCACAGGCTTCATTACCCTCAACAAAGGCAAGATTCCAACGGCTAACCTGATGCAGGTCCGCCATACCGCCCTGCACCATGGCCCGCAACAGGTTTAAAGTCGCAGTGGATTGGTGGTAGGCCTTAAGCATGCGCTCGGGGCGAGGCTGACGCTGCTCGGCGGTGAACTCCGAGCCATTGATAATATCGCCGCGATAACTGGCCAGCTCAATTCCATCGCGAGTCTCGGTATCGGCGGAACGTGGCTTGGCAAACTGCCCCGCCAAGCGCCCGACTTTTACCACCGGCTTGCGCCCGGCATAAGTCAGTACTATCGCCATCTGCAATATTACTTTTAGGGTATCGCGGATATTGTTAGCCGAGAAATCGCGGAAGGACTCAGCACAGTCGCCGCCCTGTAACAAAAATGCCTCACCCTTGGCGACTTGAGCCAGGTCATTTTTTAGCCGATCGGACTCGCGCGCAAACACCAGCGGCGGCTGACCCTCTAGCTGTTTCAAAACCGAAGCCAAGGCCCCGGGCTTGTCGTAGCTAGGTTGCTGTTTTATTGGGAATTGTTGCCAGCTGTTAGGCGTCCACATAGCTCTGTCACATCTCACGGGAAAAGTGCGATTTTATACTAAAGCCAATACCAATCACCAGCCTAATAAAACAGGCTGTAATAGCGCTGGGAACTAAGAAAATGCATTTGTGCACTAATTCCGCCATTCCTTGCGACTAAATTACCAATTTTCATAATGTCTACTAAAATATAGAGAAACCGCCCTTTGAGCTTTTCCTATGCGCTGCCTTGTATTTTTTTCTGTGCTCTTATCCGGCTTATGCCAGGGCCTCGAATATCAGACACTGGATACCCAGTTTTTTGAACGAAGCCAACTTAAGAGCCTAAACCACAATAGCTATGCCGGCCTAGCCGACCAAGATGGCTACAGCTGGTTTGGCAATAGCGATGGTCTATTTCGCTTCGACGGCCAAGAACTGATTAAAGTCTCACCCCAGCTAACTTCAAACCTGCCCGCCTTTGCAGCCAACAGCTTGCTGCGTAGCGGCCGTAACCTATGGATTGGCAGCAGTATAGGTTTATTAAAACTGGACTTGGACAGCTACCGGTTTCAAACCTACTCCAAACCTGAGCACCCCAATAGCATCCAGCACCTCAGCCTTGATCAACATGGCGGGTTTTGGGTATCCGGGAACGACGGCGTTTTTCTCTATCAGCCGCAAAACGATGGTTTTATACACTTCCCGCTAAGCCCACAAACTCAGGATCTTGCTCTTTCACAAGCGGCGAATACTGTTCGGCGCGTGGCCATGGATGATAACGGCATGGTCTGGCTCGCCGGCCACCAGCAAGGCCTATTATTACTCGACCCCGCTACTGGTCATTACCTACCCGGCCACAAAGCAATACAAGGTGAGCTAAGTGATAATTTAATTGCTCAGCTGTCTGGCCCCTGGGTAAGCGATGTTATTTACACCAAGCACAATACGATTATGGTGGCGGTTGAAAATAAGCTGGTTGAAATCAATAGCGACAACCGCATTGTACAAAACTACCCGCTAAGCCAGCATCCCAGCCAAGGCAAACAGCAGGCGGAAAACGAAACCGCTACCCCCAGCACCCACTTAATGGCGGAAGACGGCAATGCCAACATTTGGCTTACCGGCGCCGATAATACCTTGTATAAACTTGCTGGTGACCGCAGTGTATTAGCCAAACATGTGCATAGCGCCAGTGATATCAACAGCATAAGGCCGCAACAACCCGTTAGTGTATTTATCGCCCAGCGCAACACCTTGGTTTTGCAGTACCCCGACTACCCGCCGCAGTTTTACAATACAATTAATCAATTTAGCCACCAGCAAAACATTGCAGCTAAAAATAACAGTCGCTTTGTGGTTCGCGATATCCAGCAAAGCAAAACGGGTGTTAGCTGGTTAACCGGCGATTCGGGCTGGATTGAAAGCAACGGTGAAATCCAAAATCACTATCCAGCACCTGCTGGCGCCAGCCATTCTTTTTTGCAGCTGACCCTAGACCAACAACAACGCCCCTGGTTAGGCAGTAGCACCGGAGCCTACCAATTAAGCCCGGACGGAAAAAAATACGACCAATACATTGATGCCCCGGTGCACGACATGGCGTACCAGGCAGATATAGGCGTATGGGTAAAAACACCAAAGCAGTTATACTTAATTAACAGCCAAGATCAAAGCATGGCCAAATTTAAGTTGCTGGATTTAGGCGATAAAAATGGCCTAAGCTCCAAGCTGGCGGTTGATCCTAAATGGGGTTTGTGGCTAGCGAACGCCAAAGTAGCGCTGCACTATAATAAAAACAAACACAACTTTGATGTGGTCGACTTCCCAAATTCCATATTCATTCCAGGCCGCTCCGAAATACTGATTAACGACAACACGCTATATATGACCGGCAACGGCCTTATACAAGCTGATATAAAACGTAGAGCCGGTAAATTAATACTCAGCAATGTTCGTAAGGTGGCCGCATTTAACGGCAACACCATAGCCAATATTACTATCGACGCACACGGCAACCTATGGCTGCTTGATGTCAACGGTGAGCAGATTAGTCGTCACAATATTGAATCCGGTAAAACCACCGATTTCAACCGTGGTGATGGTTTCCCCCGCCAAACCATCACCTCCAATATATTCTTTGGCCCCCAGAGTCAGATGCTGATGGCTTCGAATGATCGGTTGATCGGCCTTACCACACCCAATTTACACCTTAGCCAAGAGCTGACGCGGATAAAAATTACCTCGGTAAAAGTTTTCAACACCGATCAAGGGCAGCGCCTACACCTCGGTAACAATAGGACCTTGGAGCTCAATCATTACGACAGCGGTATTGATGTTCACTTTAGCGATGGCAGCGGTAAAACCGGTGCCGCACTGGCGGCCCAATACCGGCTGCGGGGCAGCAGCGATGCCTGGCTTAATGTGCGCGCCAATAATATTAGCCTACCCAAATTATCACCTGGCCGTTATACCTTAGAATTACGGACACCTGCCCTGCCTAAGGATATACAACAACTTAGCATCCAAGTTCTTGCCGCCCCCTGGAGAACCAGCCAAGCCTATGCTCTGTATGTTCTATTAATCAGCGGTATTTTAGGGTTTATTTTCTATACCAAATGGCAGCAGTATCGCCAGCAAAGAACAGCCGATGAACAAATTAGGCTGTATGCTCAAGGCTTTGAACACGTTGCCGATGCATTTTGTGTAGCCGATAAGCAAGGGAGGATACTATCCCACAACGGTGTTTTTTCAGAACTATTGGGCATGCATGACGATGCGATTATCGACAGCTTACAACAGCTTCGAGCCAGTAAAACCAGCAATAAGCACTATCGAAAAATCTGGCTACAACTACACCGTAGTGGCAGCTGGCAGGGCCAAAGCTGGATCAAAAATTCAGACGGCGTTACCACTCCGATTAACTGCCGGGCCAGCATAGTGCAACAAGATGCCGGCAAAGACGCCCTCTGCATGTTGGTGCTGCGCGATATCAGCCAAAACCTGGTTGATGAAGAAAAGCTTTTACGGCTGGCCAACCATGACAACTTAACCCAGCTTGTCAGCCGCCACCGCCTTGACGAAATAATCAAGCAAAAGCTGCTGCGCCAACAGCGCCAACCCGGCTACAACTTCGGCCTGTTGTTTATTAAACTTGAACGCTTTAATACCGGCCAAGGAAGTTTAAGCCAACGCCAGCGAGACTTGTTACTGGTGGCCATTGCCGATCGATTAAAGCGCCCTCTTGCGCCCACAGACACTCTCGCCAAGTTAGAAGGCGGGGAATTTATTGCCCTGATCGACAACCATGATGACAAGCTAAGCATCAACCAATATTGCCGGACTATCATCAACGAGTCCGGCCGGGCAGTTAAAGTCGACAATAAAAACATTAATACATCCTTAAGCATTGGCATTGCCATGTATCCCTATAACGGTAAAACGCCCGAGCAGCTGATTAGCCACGCAGATATCGCCATGCGTTCGCTAAATAACGGCGGCAGCAACGGCTTCGCCTACTTCGAACCGTATATGAACGCAGATTTATTGGCTGCGGTTAAACTAGAGGCCGGCATTCAAGAGTCTCTAAAATTTCGTAGTTTTGTGCCCTTTTACCAAGCCCAGGTCGATATGCAAACCGGTAAACTTATCGGTGCCGAGGCCCTCGCACGCTGGCGCAAGCCCAATGGCGAAATTATCTGCGCCGCTGATTTTGTCGCAACGGCTGAGCAGAATGGCATGATAAGCAAAATAGGTTTAATGATTTTAGAGAAGGTCTGCCAGCAACAAGCTTTATGGCATATTAAACGAGCCAAGCCACTGCCAATCGCCATCAACCTTTCGGTGGCAGAGTTAATCCAGGCCGATTTTATCGAGCAACTCAATTGTATTGTTGAACGCTACACCTTTCCTCGTGAGCTAATCGAATTTGAAGTGAACGAAGCGACACTAATGTCCGACCTAGCAGGCTCGGTGAAAAAACTGGGTTATTTACGCAGCATGGGCCACAAAATTAGCATCGATAATTTTGGTAGCGGCCAATTTCGCCTAGCGGATTTGGGTAAACTACCGATAGACAAACTTAAAATTGACCGTCGTTTTTCGAATGAAACATTGGAATACGACGAGCACAACAGCGTTGCCAAAACCATCATTGAACTAGCGCATAAGCTGGGCATTGAAGTGACGGGCACCGGCATTGAGGACCAAGCGGGCCGTGATTATTGGCAGTACCTGGGTTGCACCACAGGCCAGGGTTATTATTTTGACCGCCCCATGCCGGCCAATCATTTTGAGATTAGCGAGTTATTTAAGCAACAAAATACCAACTTCAAACCACAGCGTTCCAATACTGTGACGCTAAATTTTAAAACCAACCATAAACACAACGCTGGATAAACACCCTCTCTTTCACCCTTGTCACCGCGACTCAGATAAGGTGAAAATATCAGGTGTAAGAAACAATTCAAACGATATAAGCCCGCCTACGCTGGAAGCTCACGGTTGATCAGGCATTAAACTCGATTACCCTAGAAGTTTGAGAATTCTGCTTATTCAGCCATAATGGGCAGACGCCGGTTTACCCTCGCTAATGTTCTAGGCTGACCGATACAGCTTTATAGTGGTAGATGTATTATGTTAAAAATTGCTTGCCGTGTTTTTCTGCCGCTGCTGTTATTTCCACTGACTAGCTTTGCCACCGAGCCGCAAGCAAAACCGACCATACTGCATTATGTGCAACCCCCTAACGTCAACAACTACTACGCCAAATTATTAAAATTAGCCCTGTCTTATAGCCCAAAACAGCAACCTCAGATCATTTTGAAGCCGGTTACACCAAAGACCAGCCGTATGCGTTTGGTATTTAATATATTAAATTCCGATGATGCCTACCTGGTTGCCTATAGCCACCACCCAGAGATAACAAATACCGGCTTATACCAAATTAAGCCGCCCATTATGGCGGGGCTATTAGGCATGCGGCTAATTTTGGTGAAACGCAGCAATATTAATAAGATGCGCGAGTTACGCAGCACTGGACAATTCAAACAAGAGGCCATTGCCGGCTTTAGCCGTCATTGGCTGGACTTTGAGCTGTTAGAAAGTAATGGCTTTAAGCTGTCTTCAGCCACTGGAACTATCAACTTACTTAAGATGCTGGCCCATCAGAGAGTTGATTATTTACCCAGGGGCCTGCCGGAAATTTTTTGGGAGCTGCAGGAATTAGAAGTACCCTACCCCAATGTGGTCTTATGGCCGGAGCAGGTGTTGTATTACCCGCTGCCCTTCCATTTCTACATCAACCCCAAACACCAGGATATTGGTGAGCGGATAGAGTACGGCCTGCAACAAGCCATGGCCGACGGCCGTTTTAAACAGCTATTTACCGAGCACTTCAGCGCCGAGATAAAATGGCTGCAAACACAAAATTATGACACGCTATTGTTGAGCAACCCCCATATCAACACCCAACAAATTCCCAAGCATCAAGAGTGGTGGCAGCCTCCCAAGCTCCAGGTAAAAATAAAGGCGGCCAAATCGCCATCAAGTCTTTAATTTTGCACCGCTTCAATAAAGCTCACTAGCAACTGCAATGTAACTCGGCCGCGGAACTCGTTAGCATCCAATTTATAGGCGAGCGAAACCTGCCTGGCGTTGGCATTGGGCCATTGTGCGGTATCCACATTAAAGGCTATAGCATCGATGCAATGCAGACCGGCGGGGTCGGTGGACAAGACCAATTTCAAATGACGTTCCCCGACAATGCGCTGCTGCTGTAAAAAAAAGCAGCCGTCAAATTCTGGTTCGGGAAAGTTTTGCCCCCAGGGGCCAGCACTTTTTAATGTCAGGGCATTATCTAACTGCAAGTCTTGTTGACTAAGCTCACCATCACTGAGCACTTGCGCGGTCAAACTCGACTCATCCATCAGCTCTTTGACCACTTCATCAAAAGCACGGGAAAAATCGTCGAAATTTTCCGCAGCAAAACTCATGCCCGCGGCCATGGCATGGCCGCCAAATTTGCTCAACAAACCCGGGTGACGGGTAGCAACCAAGTCTAGGGCATCACGAATATGCAAGCCGGGCACAGAGCGAGCCGAGCCTTTTATTTCCCTTCCCTCGTCATCGGCATTGGCAAAAACAATACAGGGGCGATGGTATTTATCTTTTAAGCGCGAAGCCAAAATACCGATAACTCCTTGGTGCCAATCGGCATTGTATAAACACAAGCCCCAGGGCAGCTCATCATCGTTAAACTCGGTCGACTCCAGCAGGCTGTACGCTTCTTTCTGCATGCCCTGCTCAATCGATTTTCTATCCTTATTAAAATCGTCTAGGGCCTGGGCCAGCTCGCGGGCCTGGCCGGGGTTGTCACTCAGCAGGCAATGGATGCCGGTGCTCATATCATCTAGGCGGCCGGCGGCGTTTAAGCGTGGCCCCAACACAAAACCCAGGTCTACCGATGAAATTTTATGGTGCTCACGTCCAGCCACCTCCAACAATGACTGAATACCCAGCCGTGCCTTACCAGAGCGAATCCGCTGCACCCCTTGCTGCACCAAGATGCGATTATTTTGGTCCAGCGGCACCACATCCGCTACTGTACCTAGGGCAACCAGGTCCAGCAGCTCGGCCAAATTTGGTTCGGCTATGCCTTGCCTTTCAAACCAGCCATTAGCCCGCAAGCGGCTACGCAGAGCCATCATCACGTAAAATATCACCCCAACCCCAGCCAAATTTTTACTTGGAAAACGACAACCGGGTTGATTCGGATTAACAATGGCTTCAGCTTTGGGCAGCTCATTACCGGCCAGATGATGATCGGTGACCAAGACTTTCATGCCCGCTTGCTGGGCCTGTGCAACCCCAGCGACACTGGCAATACCATTGTCGACGGTGACCAATAGCTTTGGCGTAGGCTGCATTTGCTCGGCCACTGCGACTATCTCTGGGGTGAGGCCATAACCAAAATCAAAGCGGTTGGGCACTAAGAAATCCACCTGCTGTAAGCCAAAAGATCTAAGCGCAGTCAGTGCCACCGAGGTGCTAGTAGCACCATCAGCATCGAAGTCACCCACAATCAAGACAGCCTGTTGCTGCTCTAGGGCCTGTTCTAGCAAGTCTAAGGCCGCCTCCAAGCCCTTCAGCTGCTGAGGCGGTATTAGATGTTTAAGTCCAGTTTCTAACTGCTCAGGGCTAGAAATATCGCGAGCCGCATAAACTCGCTGCAATATAGGTGGCAGGCCACAAGCTTGCAGGGCTGCTGTGGGCTGGGCCGAGCGGCGGACAATAGTTTTGCTCATAGGGGAAACATTCTAATAATGACTAATTGGCGGGGATTATAGCCCAAGCTTGACTTATGATCTGCGTCACCGTAATTTACCGAATCATCATTCAAGTAAAGCACGTTTAGATATTAGTCATTAAAGCCACTACTACCCAGTTATCATCAGCGAGAAATTATGAAGCCAAGCCTATTACGCCTACCTGCCAGCAGCAACGGCGGTGAAACCAGCCCGGTTAACCCGGAAAAACTGCTAGCCGGACAGCCCATGCAGACCACCCGCAATATGTTTACCAACAAAAAGGATAATTTTTTTTGTGGCGTTTGGTCGTCTGAGGCGGGCAAGTGGAATATCAGTTACAGCGAGGACGAATTTTGCTATTTGATCTCTGGTAAAGCCATAGTTACCGATGCGCAAGGTGAGCATTTTGAATTAAACCCCGGTGAGGCTTTTTGCATTCCGGCTGGGTTTGAAGGCACCTGGGAAACCATTGGCAGCGCGGCCAAATTTTATGCGGTTTATGAAGACTAGGGAGCCTCTGATTAAGTCCCGTATGTTCTCTGCGGGCTTAGAAAAGGCCAAACACGAGAAAGGCAGTGCAGTGGAATGGCGCGCCCTTACCAAGCTGCCTGACGAAGTAGTTGGCCTTTTATAAGCCCGCCCTTCGGGGCGTACGGGGCTTGATCAGAGGCTCCCTAGGTAATGGTAGTCAAATAAAAAGGCGAAGCTGATTAGCTTCGCCTTTTTAAATATTAATCTTATAGCGGGACAGCGCTAAGATTAAACGGCATCCAAAACTTCAATATGCGGTGCTGCCGCTACCATACCGGCCATTTTTTTATTGGCTGCAGCAAAGTAGTCAGTTTTACCGTGCAGGGTCAAAGCTTCCTGGCTGCTGTATTGCTCTAGCACTTTGTATTCCAGTGGGTTTTTCTTGCTGCGATGCAAGGAGTAAAAAACTACCCCTGGCTCATTCGCCTTCACATCTTTCTCCAGCTCAGCAAACACTTGCTCAAATTCTGCGTTTTTTCCATCTTGTATTGTAATTGTTGCGATTACGCCAATAGCCATTGCTAAATCCTTATTGTGTATTAGTTATAATTTTTAAACCTTGTCAAAATATGGCTGCACTTGCGGGTAGGTTGCAAACGCAGCGTTGACCGGCTTACCGAATAGTTAGTCAACCATAGCCGCTAGGCGGTCGGTAATAATTTTTCCGGCTTCATCCATAATATCGTCAACCAACTCAGCACAAGTTGGTACATCGTCAACCAAACCGCCACACATGCCGAAAGTTAGCATTCCAGAATCAATTTCACCGCTGGTCCAGGCGTGGTCTTGCATTTTGCCAGATACCAAACCATGAACTTCTGAGAAGCTGCCACCGGCCGCTTCAATTTCAGCCACTTTCACTGCCACATCGTTTTTATAAACTCTAGCGGTATTTTTGTAGCTGCGGAAAATCAGGGAAGTTTGAGTTTCATCCATCTCAACGATGGCTTTTTTAACATTGTCATGCACCGGCGCTTCTTGCGTCGCAACAAAACGGGTACCCATGTTAATGCCATCAGCACCCAAAGCCAAAGCCGCTGCTAAACCACGACCATCGGCAAAGCCACCGGAGGCAACAATAGGAATGGACAGCTTTTTAGCCGCCGCAGGAATCAGCACCAAACCGGGGATATCTTCTTCGCCTGGGTGACCGGCACATTCAAAACCGTCGATGCTAACCGCTGCCACGCCAACCCGCTCGGCTTTTAGGGCATGCCTAACGGCAACACATTTATGTATTACTTTAATGCCATGGGCGTTAAACCTTTCCATAAAGGGTTCGGGGCTACGACCTGCGGTTTCAACAATTTTGACACCGCTCTGGCAAATAACATCAACATAATCATCGTAATTAATTTCAGTGGCCACCACACCTACGGTCAAGTTCACCGCAAAAGGTTTGTCGGTTAAAGACTGGCACTTTTCAATTTCTTTTTTCAGCAACTCAGGCGTGGGCTGAGTCAACGCGGTTAAGGTGCCCAAGGCGCCAGTATTAGAAACCGCTGCCGCTAACTCGGCGGTACCTACACGCATCATGCCACCGCAAATAATCGGTTTTTCAATGCCAAGCAGTTCAGTCAATCTAGTTTTCATAAGTCTATTCCTGTTGCAAAATTTTATTTGTAATTATCTGGGTGGTCACGGTTTTTTGCTGAAAGTACAGCTACCCAATATATTTTTCCGTTCTAATTAAAAACGCCCTGAAAACTTTCAGTCAATTGAGAGCTGGGTTTTTAACCCGGCTCCGCCTTGGCGTTTTATTCGTTATATTCTCTTATGGTCAATTTACCCAGCTGCGACATATGCACTTCGTCTGGGCCGTCGGCAATGCGACAGAAGCGGGCAATAGTGAAGGCATGAGGGATCATGGTATCTTGACCTACGCCAGCACCACCAAATATTTGCATGGCCCGATCCGCAACGTTTTGACACATAGTCGGCGCAACAATTTTGAGCATGGAGATATAGGGCAAGGCAGCTTTAACACCCTGCTTATCCATTACTTCGGCGGCCTGGTAAGTCAGTAAGCGGCACTGCTCGATATCGCAGCGCGAACGGGCAATTTCATGTTGCACACTGGTTTTTTTGCTAAGCTTTTCACCAAAGGCCACTCGTTGCTCGGCTCGCTGGCACATTAGCTCAAGGCAACGTTGAGCCAAGCCGACAAACATCATGGCATATTGGAAGCGACCGGGGCCAAGACGACCCTGGGCGATTTCAAACCCGCAGCCTTCACCTTTAATCATATTGGTGACCGGTACTCTAACATCTTCAAATAAGAATTCAGCTTCACCGCCGGGTGAATGGTAGCTATCAAATACTCTTAAGGCTCGCACCATGGTTAGCCCGGGGGCGTCACGCGGCACCAAGATGGTTGAGTGCTGTTGATGTCTTGGTGCATCAGGGTTGGAACGGCCCATCACAAGCATCACTTTGCAGCGCTCGCCGATGGCGTTGGTGGTCCACCATTTGCGGCCATTCAATACATATTCATCGCCGTCACGACGAATTTCCAGCTCCATATTGGTGGCATCAGAGGACGCTACTTGGGGCTCAGTCATGGCATAGGCCGAGCGAATATCCCCGGCCAATAATGGTTCCAACCATTGTTTTTGCTGCGCTGGCGTGCCGTATTTAGCCAATACTTCCATATTGCCTCGGTCGGGCGCATTGCAGTTAAAAACCGCCTGGGACCAAGGCACTTTGCTCATGGTTTCGAATAAGGGGGCTATTTCAATATTTTTAAGTCCTGGGCTCCAGGGCTCATAATCATCGGGCAGGAATAGGTTCCACAAACCCTGTTCTTTGGCCTTTGCACGCAGGCCATCAAACCAGTCTGGCACCTTCCACAGGTTATTTTGATCTAGGGTGAACTCATCCCACTCATGCTCGCGTGGGTATATATGCTCCTGCATAAACGCTTCTAGCTGTGCATTCAGCTCTTGTACCCGTGTTGATTGTTCGAATCCCATAGCGACGTCCTTTACCTTAGATCTAAGTTAATAGTATCGGCTTAAATTACCTTGGAATGCTATAAAAATTGGGCTCGGCTTTGAAGTGCTCAAAGCGCCAAAATGCTGGCCATGCGCGGCCAGCGTGGATAATGCGGGGGGCAAGATACAGGCGGCTTATAGCTGGGTATAAATCTCAGCGTAATTTGTAGGCATTAAAGGCCTAGAGCCCATTCGGGCATTGGCTTGCTATGCCCGGAGCGGACGCCATGCTTAATGGTCAAAACCGGCATGAACGGCTGCTTTAAGCTAGAGTTATCCAACACTCGCACCTGATCACACAGAGGGATAGCCGCCTTAACGTTAGCGAGGGTTCGGGGGATTCTTGCTTCAACTTTATCATCCGGCACAAAGTGACCACCCTCTACCGAGCGCTGCCCTACCCTGGCCTTGTTAAGATCGGAGGAGCTTAGGTGAATAAAAACCAAGATGATCTGGTAGCCCAGTGCTTTGGCTTGGGCGATAAAATCTATTTTTGAAGGATGAGAGAATACCGTCTCAAAGCAGAAGCTTTTACCTTCCAGCAGAGCTTCCATTCGCATAGTTTCGGCCAGTTTAGCGGCGTTATAGCTATTGAGTTCGGGATTATCTGGGTAGACCTCTTTTGCGATCACATCGGCATTAATAAAGGGCATGCCCAGGGGTTTTAGCACCTGAGTGTAGAACGTACTCTTGCCGGCACCATTGCCGCCAACCAGCATCCATAGTTGTTTTTTCATTGCTTTCACTTAAGGGCACTTCTAACAATGCACTTTTTCCGTGACGACTGCGTTAGCGCCGTACTCGAATCCTCATGTATTTCTTATACACTGCGGTTCTGCGTGCGGCGCTTCCTGGCCTTCACAAAAAAATTACTATTTTTAGAAGTGCCCTTAAATCGTACTTATTTTAGTTTGAATTAAACTTACCATTCATAAACTGACCAACTCTGATAGAACCGTCAGGAGAGACCTCTTCTAGTAAGCCTGGCTGCGCTGAACTGGCCTGGTAACGTACTGAATTGGATTGAATGGCCTCCTCAAGGGCGCCAGAGGTCCGGTTTTCATCCAGTGAGGCAAACACGCTATCGACGTCTAAGGGCTCGCCGCTGGCCTCTTCCAGGCTGATTCTGGCCAAACCGGCCGAGATGGCCAATAAGTCATCAGAGCTCAAAAAGCGCGAAACTCTTTGGCCTAAACTGGCCCAGTGCTCAATTTGCTCGGCGGCACTGCGGTGCAGGGTACTGCCAGCTAATACGGCAGCTTCCATTAATCCAATTTCCAATCGTATGGGGGATGCGGCTTTGGGCATGACTAAATCTCCGAAGGTAGGCTTTAGATATATTGTAGCAGATCGCTACAGGAGTCAAGTGTCGGCCCTACTCCTGTAATAATAAAACAGCCTTGGTGAAAGGCCGCCTGTAATTAACGACTGCGAATTCGAGTAATAAGCAAACAAATCATCCAACCGAGCTCTTAGAGGCCCCCTCGACAGGTCACCACCATTTAATCCTGCAATAGTTTTTAGTACCATTAGGCAAACTCAGAAGGAAGGATTCGCATGCGTTTATTGTTTATTTTGTTGTTTGGCTTCAGCGCCGTCGAAGCCGGTACCATTTACAAATGCTCGGATAAATGGGGCAAACCCATATTTAGCGACAAACCGTGTATCGGTGAAAAAGGTGTTGAGGCCAAGTTTGAGGCCAAACAACCACAGCGCACCGGGGCGGCATATAACCCAGAGGATACAAAGAGGTTCACAGAAATACGGCGCAAGCGCAGAGTAGATAAGCTTAAAAGTAACATCAAGCAATATGAACGTGACATTAGGAACTACCATCGGAGCATGGACAGTGAAATTGCCAGATTAAAACGTGAGCAGCGTTATGCCAATAATAATCTGGCCGGCGCCCAATATCTAACTAGCCTAGCCAATGAAATGCAGGCGATTAGCAAAAAATACGACGCCTTGATTACTGCCCGAAGTAGCAATATTGATCGCTCGCAAAAGGAATTAGACAGGCTAAGCGGAACGCCAAAAGACGGCTAGTCTTTATACCTCCCGCTTTATTAACAGAGCACGCTGAGCCTCACTTTACTCACGCCTAATATTTAGGAGTAGCCACCATGGTAAAGTATGTATTCATATGCACCGCCCTTATCTCTGGTTGTGGCGCAGAACCAAATGCAGCTCAGCTCGCTCCTGCTTGTACACTCTCACCCGAAATTGGGCACTGCCGAGCTTTAATTCCCAAATACTATTTTGACCAGCAATCTCAATCTTGCCAGCAATTCGGCTGGGGTGGCTGCGGCGGACAAGTACCCTTTGACAACAAAGCGGATTGCCTAAGCCAGTGCACCACTACAAGCAAGATAACAGCGCTCGATACACTCAAAAAGAGCCAAAGCACTTGGTTCCAATTAAAAGCCCAACATGAAAACAGCTACCAGTACTCTAGGATATTTTCAAGCTGGGCAGGCTTTGGCCATAAAACCACGATTAGCGTAATACAAGGTAAAGTGGTTAAGCGTGAATACCAGGCCTGGGGAAGGCAAATTGATAATACCGTTCATTGGCAGGAGGAGAGTAACAATCTCGACAGTCATTCAGAGGGAGCAAGCTCTTCCACCATGGATCAGCTGTACCAGCAGTGTGGCCTTATCCTAGAAAACAACGATAAGCCGGAAAACAAAATAACTTTGAACTTCGACCCGCAGGGAATTTTGGCTCACTGCCTTTACACCCCTAACAACTGCGCTGATGACTGTAGCCAGGGCATTAGCATCAGCAATTTTCGGTTTCTATAGCGAGGTCACTTTAGTTATAGGGACGTGGGGCCCAGCACAGCGTTAGTCGCTCAACAGCCCGTTGAGGCAGTTGATAATTCCTGTGCTACGCCCCTCATTAGTTTTTACTTATACACGCCTTTCGACAAGGCTGGGCGACCGGCAACAACCGCCAGGCCATACATAACTGTTTTCCAATTATCGGCGTCAGGCTCCAGCAAGTCCTTTTTCAATAGCTTATTTATATGCGCCGGCAAGGCTTCGGCTTGCTTAACAATACACACATCTTGTTTGACTTTTGGCTCACCGTCTTTGACCGCAGTTAATGTATCACGGGCCATGGCTGGGGAATCGGCTTCTTGCTGCTTAAAGACATAAGTGAAATCGCCAGTGGATGAACGAAACGAATAAGCGGCTTCTTCTATCTCTCCTGAATTGGTGTACACAACCACAGGCCTTAGGGAGCTGCGATTACCGACGTCACCACACAACACAGTATGAACAGTGATGGTTTTGTCCGTGTCGATGTAAACATCATCGTAGCCATCAACAGATTGGCCATTACAAGCAATAGTGGCCAGGCTTGCCGCTAATACGGCAGTAAATTTAGGATTCATTGGGTCAACCTTAACAATTGTGGAGGAAGTAACCGGCAAGGTTATGTCGCCACGCTCAATTGTTTAACGTACTAAAGTATGAAGTTGCCTAACAAATAATTGGGGCTGCTAAATGCCTGGAGGCGGCGAATAACGGGTGTAGTAGAGATTTTGTCATCCGCCGACGGCTTTAAGTTAGCTCACCGCCCAAGGGAATCTGGCAATTTGCGCGCCACACATCACTCTCGCCCATTACTCTTGATAACAATTTAAAGCTGAGACTGCTCGACCCATTCGCGGATATCAATTCGAACAAGGTCCAAGGATCTCAAGCCAGAAGCCAATACGGCATGGTGGAACTCCTTAATATCAAACCGCTTACCCAGGATTTTACGCGCCCGCTGCCGTTCAGACATAATGAAATCACTACCGAGAATATAACTTAAAGACTGGCCCGGCATGGCAATATAGCGGTCGACTTCAAGCTCGACTTCGGTCCGCGAAAGCAGTGTATTTGTCAGCATAAACTCGATCGCCTGCTCCCGGCTCCAACCGTTTAAGTGAATTCCCGGCTCTATAATAAGCCGACTGGCTGCCCACAGGTGCTTGGCCATCATGCCCTGGCGATCGAAAGTGGATGAATACAGCCCTATCTCGTCGGCCAGATATTCTGAATACAGAGCCCAGCCTTCGGTCAAACCAGAATGACCGCTCTGCCTACTTTTTTTCATTTCAACTCGCGGGTAGGTGAACCAACTATGGTGCCCCGGTATACCTTCATGGAACGCGATGACCTCCGCCATTAAGCGGCGTTCATTCGGCCGAGAGGGATTGATAATGTACTTCGACAAAGTTTCAGTAGCGGTATCGGCCGAAGGCTTGGCTCCGACATAACGCCCGGCGGGAAATGAGGCCTGTAGATGCACGGGTAGTTTTTCCACTACGATGGCTTTTGCTGACCGTTTAGAGAAAACAAGCTGAGACTTTTCATGCGCTCGAGCTAAAGCCTGCTCAGATATTTTAAGCAACTGGGCCTCAGTGGTCGTGTCTGAAGTGGCGGAGCTACGTAATCTTTCCAACACCTCGTCAACCGACTCCCCTGGTGCAGCAGTGGCCGCCAAGTTCTCTCGCGCTTGTGTTAAAACTCGCCAACCAATTTTTTCTATTTCGGCCTGGGTCATATCTAAGCTGGTCCACCACTTGACCGCTGAAAAATAGCAGGCGCGGCCATCTTCCAGGGCAGACAACCCTATCTTCTCCTTGGCATTAGGCAGGTACTCTAGCCGCAAAAACGCTTCAAAACCCGAAACAGCCGGGGCAAGTTTATTGAGCACAAATACATTCCACGCCTGGGCGTGTTCATTGTTAGTGTCATCAAATAGATATTGAGATTCCAAGCTGCGCAATTCAATCGATAGCGCCCGCACCTGTTGCTGAACCCGAGCTGCCACTACCCTTGGGGCAGTATGCTTAGCGCTAATCCCTTGGCGTAAACGCGCTATGGTATTCAATAATCGTTCGGGCGCATTTTGCCATTCAGCCAAGGACTGTTTTGCCGACATAGAATCGCCAGCAGCAACGGCTCGCCACTTGGAAGGCCACCCACCTTGCCAGCCCAGCAATTGATTCAAATATTGCAGATCGGTTTTACAGGCTGTTAGAGGCTTGGCCGCATAACCGCTATCAGCAACGGGCTGTATCCCCAATGCTTGCGAACAATAAACCAGGAGGAGTGCTGCCAATAAAGTGCATTGCTTTTTCATTCGATATTCCGCTATTTATTATTGTTATTATAATACAGCTATTCATTGGACAATGGGGCCGATTTATATGGTTTGGTCTATGACCCCTTTAGTTCTTCGTCCCCTATTGTTCGTATTACGCCTATTACGTTATTCATTTTTTATTCTATTCATTGTTCTGCGACACGCCAAACGACTAAAATTAACAACATAGAGAGGTCAACCCTAGCAAACCAAATACACCATATGACAAAATTACTGTAAGGTGGCCTGAAATTCTTCTTTACTTGACGTACAAATAAATATTTAATCCCGCCATAAGCTATCGCTTCGCTAAAGCTGACCCGCCGTCCAAAATATAACGCCAACAGTAAGAATACTAATTGTAATAAACTAACTGCCGCTAGCAAAAGAACTAAACACTTCATAATAAACATCATATCAAAGCCCATACTCTATCTCTTCAATGCATTGCTATTGTTTTGTTGTGGTCAAGAAATTTGGCCACAGTTTAGTAGGAATTCCGGTATAGCTTTTCAGCTCTATTCGGAGTGTTCCCTCGGTTATGAGTGTGCGGCCTGATCTGGCTATAGTAGCCAGTTATATATTTTGTAATTTCCCGTTCTGCCTGAGCATAATTTTGAAACCCTCGCTTGGGAATCCATTCTGTTTTTAAGCTTCTAAAAAACCGTTCCATGGGTGCATTGTCCCAGCAATTTCCACGCCGTCTCATGCTCTGTTTTATTTGAAACCGCCACAAGCTTTGCCTGAATTGAAGGCTTGTGTAGTGAGTGCCTTGATCAGAGTGAAACATGACATCACTGGGTCGACCTCTAGACTCGAAAGCCATTGCCAACGCTCTAGTCGTTAATTGGCTGTCTGGAGAAAAAGACATCGACCAACCTATTGGTTTGCGAGCGTAAAGATCAAGTACTACCGCTAAATACGCCCACCGATTTCCAGTCCAAATATAAGTTACATCGCCACACCAAACTGAATTGGGTTTATCGACGTTAAAATCTCGGCTCAAAATATTTGGGATGGCAACGTGCTCCTGTCCACCTCTCTTGTACGAGTGAGATGGCTGCTGGCAGCTGGAGAATCAAAGGGGTCAGACCCCTTTGATTTCTATTTTATTTGCCCGCGTCTAGTCGAATTGCTATTGAAAAACACAATAGCTCCCGCAAATCTTACCGGCGCCCCTCCAATCAAAGGGGGCTGTCCCCTTTTTGCGGGCAATATCGGCTGCAGGCCTGCAGGCCTGTCAGACTCTCGCATCATCCGTACTGCTTCGACCTTGAACTCTTTAGGATAAGTCTTATAGGGCTTTCTTTTACTAGTCATAGAACACTCCTTAGCAGCGACCATTGTCGCCTATTAAAAGTGTCCGTTAAACCGGGGGAGCTTCACTACGTCCCCTATTGTTTTATTTTGTGCGTAAAATTTCCTCAAACGCCCATAAACAACTACCTTGATTAATGGACAAAAATATTTGATTGATTCCAGAATACGCCTCATCACTAAAAGTATAATAATCAACCACTTCAGCACCAAACAGGCACCAATATTTATTCTCTGAAACTCCAAGCTTCGATATTTTGCTCGCTTCGCTAATCATGACCAGCAGAGGAGGGAGAATATTTCTAACCTTATAAACATCCCCTTCTAAGAATCCATCTGATGTATTTTCCATAAAATGAAGCAACATAACAGCTGAAGCCCTACCGACCAAAATCACTTCCTTATCACTTTTCCCACTTAGATAACCTGTCACTAAAGCTTTAACATATGCCAAATATCCTTCAAATTGGATATCATTTTCATCGTAATCCCTAACGCCCTTTAAAACTCTAAACAATTCAAGATGAATTAATTTGTCATCAGCACCTATTATGCCTTTATTTTCACACATGCACTCGCTTACTGTATTAGAACAAGAAAGTATTAGAGACACTAAAAAACACAACGTAATTTTCATAACCAAAACAAATAACCCCAGATCTCTAATTATCCCCAGAAAATTTCCTAGCCTGATTTTCCCTCAACGAATATTAATAAGAATTGAAAAATAATTTCATCTCTCTTGGGCCGCCTTTAGGATGCGAATATTTAAACAGAGGAATCAAATCTTTAGCAAATTCAACTCTCTGACTAAATGTTGGCGCTCTAGTTATATTTTGATAGACATGAAAAATTTCATGCTTCGCTAAAGACACTGTTAACGGAGTATTCGGAGCGACGTACACAGCACAATCAAAGGGGTCAGACCCCTTTGATTATCTAGACACCTTTAATTTAAGCGCCATTCGGTTTCGAGCCCCTTAGCTCTTTTTAATAATCTTTTAGCTTACTTAATAGGGTTCTTGCATCTTCTATCAAAACCAACCTGGACGAAGGCAAGTGCAGATTAGAGAGCGCATAATCTACGGTATCAATTTTGGTTTTATCAACTTTACAAAGCTCCACTATCTCCGTCAAAATTGAGCCTAATGGCATAGTTTCCAGCAGCACAACCAGAACCCAACACAAAGCCGCATTAGTTGTGACAGAAGGCAAATATCGTTTTAATAACTGCTTCCTTGAACTCTTCTTCCAAGTGCGTTTTGAAATCATCAAAATAGCCTCTCCAGCATCTCCGCCAACCTCAGGATCGTAGTTTTTCTGGATCCATGAAAGGGCTTCAAGTTCCGTCGAAGATCTGATTTTTCTTACAATATTACTATCAATATTCATTAAAATCCGCCCGAATAAGTTCCTATGGGTAAGCCAGAATTCTGGGCTGCTTCCGACGTCGGCCTATAATCGAGGTATTGCTCCACCATTTTATTTGCCCGCGTCTAGTCGAATTGCTATTGAAAAACACAATAGCTCCCGCAAATCTTACCGGCGCCCCTCCAATCAACAACCAAAGGGGTCAGACCCCTTTGATTAATTGAAGGGGTTAAATAGACAACCAAAGCCTGGAATCAGGTTAACTATAATTGTGCTACGTCCCCTATTGTTGTGCGTAGCGGGATATTGATTTGATTGAAGGGGTAAAATAGGCAACCAAAGCCGGGAATCAGGTTAGCTAAAATTGTGCTACGTCCCCTATTGTTAGATTTGATTGAAGGGGTAAAATAGACAACCAAAGCCTGGAATCAGGTTAACTAGAATTGTGCTACGTCCCCTATTGATTTCGGGCTGACACAGAATTTTGAACACTCCCACCCCTTTAGCTTTGTTATTCTTTTATTAAAACCCATTCGCCATTCAGCGCTCTCTCAACTTCCTCTAAAATAGCTAATGAATCGGCCTCCGTACCATAGAAATAAACTGAAATCATATTATCGATCAGTGAATTAGACACCAACATTTCTATTGCATCATTTTTCTTTAACTGTAGCGTCACCACATCAATTCCTTTTGAGTTTTCACTGACTGTCTTAGATAGAACTAAACCATTCTCATTTCCCACAGAGATAAAAACCGCCAAAAATTCATCCATCTCTTCTCGCCCAACCTCAGCTTTAACGACCATGATTGCCTCCATAGTCTCAACTTCATGATTAAAAAAACGAAAAGCCCCAATCAAAATTAACAAACCAAAAAATGATGCGACAACCTTAACTATCATCCCTTACCCTCCATATTAACTTAGAAATTGCTAACCTTGTACTCACTAACGACGAGGAAAAGTCACTTCCTTTTAATATATTTATTGTAATAGCTTTTACGCATATCAAATCAAAGGGGTCCCATTTAATCGTATAGGGCTTTCTTTTACTAGTCATAGAACACTCCTTAGTAGCGACCATTGTCGCCTATTAAAAGTGTCCGTTAAACCGGGAGAGTTTCATTCAGACCCATTTAATTGTTTTTTTTCATTGACCCATTTTTCATTTAGTTTCGCTATTGTTCTTGTTTAATTTTTTTCTTATTTTTTAACCGCTTTTCTTTTCCAAATCCCATTAACTCTAACTCCCTCAACTCAGCCGCACTTAAATCACCTCCATAATTATTCTGATGATTTATATATTTATTTTTTCTTGCCTTTCCCGAATCACAAACATCTATAAAATTTGGCAATACAAAAATTCGAATAGCCAAAATCACCATAATAGAAAAAGTCAGAGGCCATACAGAAAGTACATATACCGAATATATTGATGAAAGAGTCAGCACTAACCCTTCCATTACCACATATATAAAACTAATCCCTTTATTTAAGGAAAAACTTGCCCCACAAAGTCGACATGTAATCGTACCATTTACGGAGTAAGCCAACACATCCAAAAAAGAAACCCCACTTTCATTGCAACTCTTACACTTCATTTTTAGTTTCTCATTCGCCAATCAGCATTATGTTACCCAGCCCCTGAAGCCGCTGTGAAACTCGTCCACGTATTGAATCAAGATCAAAGGGGACTGACCCCTTTTAGCTTGTTTTAGCTGTAGCATTATAAATCCGCCCATTCATGCCCTAGCCAGCTCATCGTCCACATTACCACACAGGTCGTAGTAAATTCACTCAGACCAAAGCCTTAAAACTAGCCCTCAATAATCATTGAGCAAAAAAAAAGGCGAAGCCTAAGCTTCGCCTTTTCACTAAGCCGGATCTATTTAAACCCGAGTATTCTTAGTTACAAAACTCTGCACGGTGGCTATATCATTCGGCAGCACTTCATAGCGCTCGGGGCGTTCAAACAGGTCGGCCATATGATGTGGCAGGGCCGGGGTTTCTGTCTGCCCGGCTTTTTCCAGCGCCTCGGGGAATTTTGCTGGGTGCGCCGTGGCCAGGCAGATCATCGGAATATCGAAACGCTTGCGCTTGACTCGCGCCGCTTGTACGCCAATGGCGGTATGTGGGTCGAGCAGATATTCGCTGGAATCGTAGACCTGGCGGATCACTTCGATCATGCCGACGTCATCTAAGCGGAAGCTGCTAAACAACTCACTCGCCTTGCCCATCACCTCGTCACTCAAGGTCATTGAACCTGATTTAAACTCTTCCATCAGCTTGGCAATCGCTTCGCCATCGTTGCCGTATAAATCAAACAACAAACGCTCAAAGTTGCTGGACACCATGATGTCCATGCTGGGCGATAAGGTATGCACTAATTCTTGCTTGGAATGATCGTTGGCACTCAAGCAACGGTGTAAAATATCATTGCTGTTAGTGGCGACGATCAGCTGGTTAATGGGCAGGCCCATTTTCTTGGCTAGATAACCGGCAAAAATATCGCCAAAGTTACCGGTAGGCACGGAGAAGCCCACTTCGCGGTGAGGTGAACCCACCGCTAAACCGGCGTAAAAATAATAAACGATCTGGGCCATAATTCTGGCCCAGTTGATGGAGTTCACCGCCACTAGCTGGCGACCATCGGGCAAAAAGGATTGATCGGAAAAACTGGCTTTAACCATATTCTGGCAATCGTCAAAGTTTCCTTCCAGGGCAATGTTGTGCACATTGTTGGTCATCACCGTGGTCATTTGGCGACGCTGCACCTCGGAAACCCGCTGATAGGGGTGCAGAATAAATATGTCGATATTGTCGCAGCGGCTGCAACCTTCGATCGCGGCGGAACCGGTATCGCCAGAGGTAGCACCCATAACCACTACTTTTTTGTCACGCTTTTTCAGCACATAGTCGAGCAGATGCCCTAAAAACTGCAGCGCGAAATCTTTAAAGGCCAGGGTTGGGCCCTGAAACAATTCTAATATCCATTCGTTATGGCCGGTTTGCACCATGGGTGCAATAGCGTCGTGACGAAAACTGGTATAGGCCTCGGCGATAATCTGGCGTAGATCGGAATCGGGAATATCACCGGCAACAAATGGCGCCATAATTTTAAAGGCTAGCTCTTCGTAGCTGAGGCCGGCCCAGCTGGCAATTTCTTCTTTGGAAAACTTGGGCAGGGTTTCGGGCAGGTATAAACCACCATCACTGGCCAAGCCAGTTAAAATCGCTTCTTCAAAGTTTAACGCCGGGGCCTGGCCACGGGTGCTTACGTATTTCACAGGTTTACCTATTTGTATTTTTAAACCCGGTCCGCTGGCGGCACCGGGCTTGCATTGCTATGGATCAGTACGACTAATAATGGGGGAACTAGCCTAAATATTCTACTCGTATACGACTAACGCTACCGTTGATGCTGTCCAAAGCCTCGATTTTCTGCAAAGCCTGGTTCATTACGGCTTCTTTAACACGGTTGGTTATTAAAGCCACATCCACATAGTCTTGGCTGGACTCAGGCTCTTTTTGAATGAGAGCTTCGATGCTGGCGCCAACTTCGCTAAAAATCTGAGTAATCTGGTTCATCACGCCGGGCTTGTCTTGGGCCGACATACGCAGATAGAAACCGGTTTCTACTTCTTCGATGGGTAGAATCGGCTGATCGGCTAAGAATTCTTCCTGGTAGCCTAACATCGGTACCAATGGCTGCACGCCCTGACCTAAGCCACGAGCGATATCAACGATATCGGCAATAACCGATGAGGCCGTGGGCTCGGCACCGGCACCGGCACCGTAATATAGGGTTGGGCCAACGCCATCGCCCTGCACCAGAACCGAGTTCATTACGCCGTCGACATTGGCGATTAACCGCTTTTCGGGGATTAGAGTGGGGTGAACCCGCAGTTCAATACCCGCGCCACTACGACGGGCAATGCCCAAATGCTTGATGCGATAGCCCAGCTCTTCGGCATAACGTAAATCAACCGGCTGCACGGCGCTGATACCTTCGCAGTAAACCTTGCCGTATTGCAGCGGCATGGCAAAGGCCAATGAGGCTAAGATCACCAGCTTATGCGCGGCGTCGATACCCTCGACATCAAAGGTGGGGTCGGCTTCGGCGTAACCTAGCTCCTGGGCTTCTTTTAAGACATCGGCGAAATCACGACCCTTGTCGCGCATTTCGGTCAGAATGAAGTTACCGGTACCATTGATAATACCCGCCAGCCACTCAATTGAATTGGCCGCTAAACCTTCGCGCAGGGCTTTGATAATAGGGATGCCACCAGCGACGGCGGCCTCATAGGCGACGGTGACATTATTGGCCTTGGCGGCGGCAAATATCTCACCCCCAAATTCAGCAATTAGAGCCTTGTTGGCGGTGACCACATGCTTGCCATTGGCAATAGCGCCCAGGACTAATTCTTTAGCCAGGCCGGTACCACCAATGAGCTCAACCACGATATCGACTGCAGGGTTGCTCACCACGTCGCTGACATCACGGCTGATGTTGTAGGCCGATATATCGCAATTGGGGTTGTCACGCCGAGCACCAATCTGCTCGATAATAATTTCGGTACCGGCACGCGCATTAATGTCTTTGCTGTTGCGCTGTAATAAATTCACTGTACCGCTACCGACGGTACCCAGGCCGACTAGACCAATTTTTACCGGTTTCAAAAGAACTACCTCTGCTATGGTGTTAAATAAGAGGGGCAACCATACTGACCCAATAAGCAGGTGTCAAACCGCCTAGGCTGGGGCTTAGCAGAAGGTTAGGAAAGAATTGTCGGGACTTAACGAGGGGGTGAGAAACACCCCCACAGGAATGTTTATATTTTCAACATTTTGATCAGATCATCGGCACTGCGATAGCCGCTGACCTTGGTTCCATTCTCCAAATAAATGGCGGGGGTACCGCGAATGCCAAAGGCAAAGACTAATTGCATATGCCGCTTGATGGGATGGTCAGCACATATTTGGCCATAGTCACCTTGCGCTAGCTCTTTTTCATACTTGTTTAGCTCAGCCTTGGCCTCTTTTAAACTCATGGCACTGGCGTCACTACTCTTGCCCTCCTCCCTCGCCTTTCTTTCCATAAAGCTCACGGAAGACTGCAATCCGGCCATGGCTTTTAAATTGGTTAACGCGTGCTGCCGGTCTTTGGCGCAGAAGGCCCGCGCCAGTAAGTCAGACGATTCACTTACTTCGCCAGCGCGGGGGAAGGCCAAATAGCGAACCTCAACCCCGGCGGCGTTTAACTTGGGGATTTCCATATGTAATTTACGACAGAAGCCACAATGTACATCGGTAAAAGCATAGATATGGGCCTTGGTTTTGCCCTTGGCTGGGTAAACAATCATATCTTTGCTGGCAATTTTACTCAGCGCGGTTCTGGCTACTTGGGCCTCATAGGGATTGGACCAGGGCATAAAGCCGGCGGGCGATACATCATAGGGCTCGCCTTCAATCTGCACCGCGTTCTTACCATCGGCGCTCACATACAGTATTGGGCCACGAACAACCTGGACTTTATACAGGCCTTTAAACGGGGTAAAGCTGGGTTCGCTGTATTCAAAGTCTGGGCGGGCAGCTTTTAGTTGTTGGTAAATAGCGTCTTTAATCGCGGGATCAACTTCGGCTAAAGCTTGAGACTGGGCAAAACTTACACTGCCTGCAAGTAGGCTCATGCTGGCAATAACGACTTGGCTAAGCTTGCTTAAGCTTGCCCGATTAAACAGAGATTTCAAACGACGACTCCAGGTCAATTTAAGAGAATGGGCTAAGTATAACCAATGCAGCTCACATTTTTCTCACCTAGCGCGAATAATAATAGCTAAGCAAGGTAAAGCCTGGCTGAACGGCGGGCTTTGTATGCGTTCAGTATGAGACCCCTATCCCGGCTTAGCTCTGGCGGAGAGTCTGGAAAACAAAACCCCAAATCTAAGCCTACCTCTCGTTAACCGTCTAAAGTGATACTAATTAACCCCGTGGGTGATGCATAGCATGCAAAGACTTCATTCGCTCTTTCGCCACATGGGTATAAATTTGGGTGGTGGATAAATCACTATGGCCCAATAACAGCTGCACCACTCTTAAGTCGGCGCCGTGATTGATTAAATGGGTGGCGAAGGCATGGCGCAGGGTATGCGGCGACAGCTCCTTTTCGATACCGGCCACCAGCGCCCAATGCTTTATTCGATACCAAAAGGTTTGCCGGGTCATGGCTTGGCCGCGCTTACTGGGGAACACTACATCACTGGGGCCAGACAATAACTGCGGCCTGGCTTCGCGGCTATAGCGGCCAAGTAAGTCGATAGCGGTTAAGCCCAAGGGCACCAAACGTTCCTTACCGCCTTTACCCACCACCCTAACCACTCCCTGGCGTAGGTTTACTTGGCTATCGATCAAGCCTATTAGCTCTGACACCCTTAAACCGCAGGCGTATAGCACTTCTAGCATAGCTCGGTCACGCAGGCCGATCGGGTCTTGCAGGTCGGGGGCGGCCAGCAGCTTTTCCACATCGGCTTCGGTTAAGGTTTTAGGTAGGGCCGGTGCTAGCTTGGGGTTTTTGATCAGCGCCATCGGGTTTTCTTTTATCTGCCCCTCGCGCTGCTGGTAGTTATAGAACCCCCTAAGACAAGACAAACAGCGGGCGGTAGAGCGGGCGCTTTGACCCTGGCCGAGACGCCAAGCCAAAAAAGCCTGCACATCGGCCGACGATACCGTCATCAGGGTTTGACTACCATTGGCTTGCAACCATAAACCAAAGTGACTTAGATCACGCCGGTAAGACTCCAGCGTATTATTACTTAGGCCCTTCTCTACCCATTGGGCGTCTAGATACAAATCGACCAATTGCTGTTGTTTTGGCGCCAGCGTTGGGCTCAGCTCGGGCTTCACTTCCCGATTCACCTCTTGCCCTAATTCTGGTTTGGCTTTTGACTCGCTCACATCCACTCTACCCATACACCCATTTTTATTAACAAACCCATTCTGCCTAGCGCTTTCTAGCAAGTCTATGGCTTTGCCCCCTGCCCTTAAGGCCCAGCCTAGCTTATAATTCGCGGCCAAACTTTCTAGTGAAACATGCTAGTAGAATTTTCCAGCCAAGCACCACGCTGATTTACTGCAAAAGGCCTTTTGATGAGCACAGCTCTAAGCGTTAATCTCAATAAGATCGCACTCATTCGTAACTCCCGTGAAGGCAGCTACCCTGACCCGCTCACTTTTGGCCAGCTGTGTTTGGATCATGGCGCCCAGGGCTTAACCGTACACCCCAGGCCCGACCAGCGTCATATTCGCCCCGGCGATGTCATCACCCTAGCTGAATTAGTAAAGCCTCTAGCCAATATTGAATTTAACATTGAAGGCAATCCGTTCGCCGAGTCTCTAGGTGATTACCCGGGCTTTATTGAGCTGGTAGAGCAATGCCAACCGGACCAATGCACCCTGGTGCCCGATAGCAACGAGCAACTCACCTCTGACCATGGCTTCGATCTGCATAAGTCGGGCGATTCACTGCGTCCCATCATCCAGCGCTTACAGGCCAAAGGCATTCGCGTTAGCCTGTTTATGGACCCGGACGTAGAGCAGATTAAGCTGGCCAAAGATGTAGGCGCCGACCGTATTGAGTTGTATACCGGCCCCTATGCCGCCGCCTTTAAGCAACAGAGCGATGGCGCCGAGCTGGAAAACATATACCAAGCTCATTACCGCGCCGCCGAGACAGCGCAAGAGCTGGGGCTGGGCTTAAATGCCGGGCATGACCTCAACCTCGATAACCTGGCCAAATACTGCCAACTACCGGCCTTGCTGGAAGTGTCTATTGGCCACGCCATGACAGTGGACTCGTTATTGATCGGCATGCCCGCCGCAGTGAAAGCTTACCGGGCCATCTGTGACGTTAATTAAAGCGGCAGTTTAGGCCGGTATAGGCTAGTCTGGGGCACCGGTCACTACAATTATTTGCGATTTTTATGGCACAAGCACTTTCCCTCTACGGCGCCGGCCGCCTAGGTCAAACCCTGGCTAAACTGTGGCAGCAACACGCCTGCTTTGAGATCGAGCAGCTGCTCACTCGCAGCTGCGATTCAGCCCAGCAAGCCTGTGACTTTATTGGTATTGATCAAAGCCGAGGTCAGGCGGATATCAAGCAACTTAAAGCCGCCAAGGTTTGGTTGCTGGCCTGCCCCGACAGCGAGCTGGAAAACGCCGTTGAAAACTTAGCGCAAGAATCACTGGTACAAGCCGGGACCATCGTATTCCATTGCAGCGGCGCGATCAGCTCCGAGGTTTTAGCCCCGCTAAAACAGCTAGGAGCAGTTTGCGCCAGCATTCACCCGGTCCATAGCTTTGCCGAGCCGGCGCTTTCGCTGCAACAATTTAGCGGCAGCCACTGCGCCTGTGAGGGCGACAGCCAGGCCCTAGACCAACTTATACCCGCCTTTCAAGTCATTGGCGGGCAAACCTTTAGTATCGAACCGCAACACAAACTGCTTTACCACGCGGGTTCGGTGATGGCCTGCAACTATATGGTCGGCCTGTTACAAGCCAGCTTAGACACTTACCAGTTGGCCGGCATCGAGTCGGAACAAGCACTAAAGATGTTAGCCCCGCTGCTACAAGGCACCCTCGACAATGTACTTAAACAAGGCCCAGCCCAAGCGTTAACCGGGCCGATTGCTCGCGGTGATGCCAAGCTAGTAGCACAGCAATTGTCGCAATTAAAGCAGGCCTCGCCCCAGCTAGGACAGGTTTACCAGGTACTGGGCCAGCAGTGTTTGGCGCTGAGCCAACAAACCGGCCTCAGCTCACAAGCGCAACAACAGCTGACAAAAGCTTTAGACCTGTGAATCATGAACTCGTGAACGAATTGCAAAACATTATCTATTGGGCCGACCTTGTCGGCATCGGTGTTTTTGCTGTCTCTGGCGCCCTGCTCGCCCACCGTAAACACCTAGATGGCTTTGGGGTATTGGTCTTGGCTTCTTTAACGGCCATAGGCGGCGGCACCTTGCGCGATATATTGCTGGATATCCCGGTCTTCTGGACCCGCGACCACAGCGCCTTCTATGCCATCGCTGTTGCTTCGATACTCAGTGTAATTGTCCTGCGCAGCTATGGCCGCATGCCCAGACGCGCGCTGATTATCGCCGATGCCCTAGGGCTGGCACTGTTTGTCATTATGGGCACCCAAAAGGCGCTGGAACAGGAAGTCAGTTTTTTGGTCGCCATTGTAATGGGCACCTTTACCGGTGTGGCCGGCGGCATGCTGCGAGATGTGCTGGTACAAGATACCCCGATGATATTAAAGCAAGAGCTCTATGCCACCGCCTGCATTGCCGGCAGCGGTTTGTATATCGGATTACTGGCGGTAGAGCTTGAGCAGCTTTATGCTGCAGCGATTAGCATGGTCTTTCTCTTTAGCCTACGCTTAGCTGCAGTGCATTGGCGCTGGGGCATACCGGTATTTAATAACAGCAACCCTTACCAGGGTCAAAGAAAGCCTCTGGCCCGATCGCAGCAGCAAAACAATAATAAAACCAGAGAGCCCAACCGTGATAAATAAGCCAACTACGATTGAGCTCGATCAATTTCGTGATGAAATGTATCAGAGCATTCCGCTGACCCAGGCCATGGGCTTGCAATACCAAAGCTTTGAATTTGCACCGGCACGGCTAATAACCACCCTGCCCTTCGGCCCCAACGTCAATGATAAAGACACCGCCTTTGGCGGCAGTATCGCCGCCCTGGCAACCTTCAGTGGCTGGAGCCTGGCCACCTTGCTGTGCCGCAGCCAGGATTTACATTGTGATATCGTGGTTTTTAAATCAGAACTGGAATTTTTAAAGCCCATCAACGCAAATTTTTATAGCCTCAGCCAATTAGAAGACGAACAGCGCGAAGAGTTTATTAAGCAGTTACAAGAGCGAGGTAAGGCCAGGCTTAGCATTGAGGTCGAAATCAAGCAGGACAATGTTGTTGCCGCTTGTTATCGTGGCGATTATGCTGCAAAAATTGTAACTAAACAGCTCACGTCCGAATCACGCCATAACGGCGTTGGGAAATGATTATTTACACTTATAAACTCACATTTTCCGCCTGGTTCTGACGTGATTCGCACGCAATCTGAACAGTTACAGAGCGTGCTAAATAGTTACCAAAAATTAAAATTTAGGCATTAAACTAAATACCCAAAAAATAACCGTCAGATATAAAGGAAATAAACCATGGCTGAGCTTTTTAGCGTCGAAAATTTTGCCAACCTAGCCGTACTCATTTTTTTACAGGCCGTACTGGGCTTTGATAACCTACTGTACATCTCGATTGAGTCGCAGCGCGCCCCCATCGAGAAACAGGCCAGCGTACGTCGCTGGGGTATTATTATTGCGGTAGCACTGCGGATCATTTTACTGTTTGTAATGATTAAGCTGATATCGTCCCTAACCGAGCCCTTCTTTGATTTAGCCTGGACTAATGTAATTGAAGGCTCGTTTAACTTTGCCACGCTGGTATTTCTGTTTGGCGGGGTTTTTATTATGTACACCGCGGTCAAAGAAATTGGCCACTTGATGTCGGTAGACGACCTCGCCAATGAACACTCCAACCGCAAGCCCAGCTCGGCCTTTGCGGTAACCGCCATGATTGTATTTATGAATTTAATATTCAGCTTTGACTCAATTCTATCGGCGCTGGCCATTACCGATGTATTTATGGTCTTGGTCATTGCCATTGTAGTTTCTGGCGCGGCCATGTACCTGCTGGCGGACAAGGTCACGGAGTTTATTCAAAAGAACCGTAAATACGAGGTTCTGGGTTTATTTATTTTGTTGATTGTGGGCATTGTGCTGCTCGGCGAAGGCGGCCACCAGGCGCATTTAAAGCTATTTGGCTACGCTGTTGAGCCTATGTCAAAGGCAACTTTCTACTTTTCGATCACGGTATTGGTTATCGTCGATGTGATGCAAACTAAGTATCGTCGTAAATTAGAGACGGCGAAAGAAGGTGTGATTGAAAAGCCATTTGCTGATTAGTTGACTGCCTTGGATAGGTGGCCAATAGCTGGGCCGCCGGGATGTAGGCAACATAAACCACCCAGCCGGCCCTAACATCGTAGAAGACGAAAGAATGGTATTTAAACTTTAGGCACTCAACTCTAGACGTTACTGCAGGGCAGGCTTAGATCTGGGGTTTTGTTTTCCAGACTCTGTTGGTTCGTCAAGCTCACCATGAGCGGAAACCAGAGTTGGTGCAAAACCCCACAATCCGCTCATCCTGAGCTTGTCGAAGGACGTGGCTGGAAAATAAAACGCCAGAGCTAAGCCGGAAAAGATTCTAAACACTCAAGGTTATGTGCCACTAGGCCAGGCCGCCGGGGTGGTATATATTGCTGCCGGTCGTAATAATAGCGGCAACCTAAAATAGACAGGTATTATGAATAAACAGCAAATTTCAATCGATAGGCTCTTCCAAAAAACAATTCTTATGCAGTTCGATAACAACGCTATTTACATAAGCAAAGGAGAAGAAACAAAATCAGTACCATTTACAGATGTTATCTCACTGGATAAAACCAGTACGGTTTTGTTTAATCGCTATTTTTGGAAGTTAATATTTCGCGTTGGGGATACACAGGAGTCGGTAGAATTTCAGGCTAATACAACCCTATGGAACAGAAATTTTGTTAGATTTTATAGGTACTTAAGTGACGTAAACCCTTCGGCAATCACAACTCGGTACCGCTGGTGGAGATTGTTATAATTACTCTAACCAAACAGCAATCTAACCGCGCGCTGTACCTGAGAGGTTAGCTCATTACTCACTATCATTAGCTGCTCACTAAGCTGCAAAGCCCAATCCGATACCTGCCACCCCAGTTCTGCACCCTTATCGACAGCCACTTGAACATTAACCGACACTGTCCGCTCGCGCAGGGCTACTTCAATATTTTGTCCCATCGCCTTTACATCGCTCCAACGAAGCAAACCATCTTCACAGTCGCTAGCAAAGCTTCCAACTGAATATGATTGAGCCATAAAGCTGACGCCATTGTGCTGCGCCGACCGTTGGCCCCAGGAAGGTAATTGGGCGGCGGCCAGAGTGGTACTGAGCAATAGGAGAACCGCGACCAAGCTAAGACTGCCGCGATTGTTAATGAGTCTCTTGCACTGCTGCTTATTTTTCATAGTGTCACCCTTGAGCTGTGAGGCTAAATTAACAGATTCGTTAAGCAATAGAAGGCAAACTCGGTGAGTTGCGATTTGTAAGCGGTAAGCTGCAAAAGTACTTCTATAGAATACCAATGGAAGCGCCAAATGCCCTATTTCCCTTCGCCTTGTTATTAACTGGCGGAGCAATAGACCGATGAATTACAAAAAGGTAGGCGTTGGATTAGCTGGGAAGATTGAGAATATACCGACGATCAGCGAGATTCAGATTGCTGCTGGCAGTTAATGCAGAGAGAGCTTTCGGGACGAATGTCCAACCGGGCGGTTGATATTGGCTGGTCACAGCTAAGACAATAGCCAAAATCTTCATTGTCGATTCTTTTAAGTGCGGCGATTACTTGACGCAGATGCTGCTCGGCCACCTCTTTGCTGGCCAGAGCCATAGCCTGTTGCTGCATGGCATCCATACGGGAAAGACGGCCGACTTTAGACTGATCTAAGTCGACCGTTGCAGTGGCACCTTGATGGAGGTCGAGCTGGGTTTGCAGCTCTCGCTTTAAACCCAGTAGCTGAGACTTTACTTGAACCAGAAAATCATCGCTAAACTCTTCCATGCTGGCACCCTTTAGGCTTTACTTTTGCACGGCAGCCATGGCTTTCAACAAGAACTTCTCAGTTTGCTTGCCGCCCATCTCTAGCGCCTGTTGCCCTTCTGGGTCAACTACATTGTCCCAAGCGGCAACAACAGCGTCAGGGCTTTGCTGCTCTGGGCTTAGATAGATGCCGTCAGTTTCAATTAGCTGAGTAGTGGCATAACCACCGCAACCAGCACATAGAATAGTCTTGTTAGGCGCTTCTTCATGACACAGAACCAATGCACCAGCGGTTACTGACTCTGGCGTCAGCAGCTTATACATATCTTCTGGAATCAAGTCTTCGGTCATACGGGTACCGGCGGTAGGCGCCAGCGCGTTAACCTTGATATCGTATTTTTGACCTTCTAGAACCAGAGTGTTCATCAAGCCAAGCACAGCCATTTTAGCCGCACCATAGTTAGACTGGCCGAAGTTACCATACATACCACTGGAGGAAGTGGTCATTACAATACGGCCATACCCTTGCTCTTTCATGATTTCCCACACCGCCTTGGTGCAGTTAACCGAGCCCATTAGGTGCACGTCCATAACCAACTTGAAGTCATCCAGAGTCATTTTGCTAAAGGACTTATCGCGCAGGATACCGGCGTTATTGATTAAAATATCAACCCGACCCCACTTATCCATGGCCTGCTTGACCATATCTTCGACTTCGTCCATCTTGGCGACATTGGCACCATGAGCAATGGCGTCGCCGCCTTTGCTCTTAATTAGATCGACTACTTCTTGCGCTGCGGCAGAAGAAGCGCCGCTACCATCACGGGCACCACCTAGGTCGTTAACAACAACCTTGGCTCCGCGCTCAGCCAGAGCCAGGGCGTGGCTACGGCCTAAGCCATTGCCGGCACCGGTTACTATGGCAACTTTGTTTTCAAAATTTATAGACATTGTGCTATTTCCTTACGGGTAAATCTTCAATAATTAGGCGACAAACAACATGCCGATCCATTCAGCGATCAATGCAGGCTTGTCTTCACCTTCAATCTCAATGGTGTATTCAGTTTTAATCATAAACTGACCAGGCTTCTTTTCCTCTACGCTCATTGTCTTGGCGTGGGCACGGATACGGCTATTAACTTTAACCGGTGCAATAAAACGAACTTTATCACAGCCGTAGTTAACACCCATCTGCGTACCTTCAATGGCAATACCGACCTTTTCAGAAAAGTGTGACAACAAAGACAGGCTTAAAAAACCGTGAGCGATGGTTGTACCAAAGGGGCTCTTGGCGGCTTTCTCAGGATCAACATGGATAAATTGCTGATCTAAGGTGCAATCGGCGAATTGATTGATCTGCTCTTGGGTCACTTCATGCCAAGGGCTTGGCTCGCTTACATGACCCACATAGTTTGTTACTTCGTCTCTTGATACAACCAGCATAATTATAGTCTCTTATTGATTTGGTGAATAGTTTTAAGCTTGCTTATAAATTTCAATGTGGATCTAAACATAACCCAAAGTCACTTTGATTTCACCGCTTAGGACACGATTGTTCGACCCAGACTATAAAACTGTCACTATCCGCCAAGACCTCGGTATAATTCCAGCTTTTGAGACGATGCAGCCCCAGCCCTATGAAGTCTGACAGCCCAGAGTATTTACAACGCAAACAATTTTTTGACCAACTTTTAACCGTGTTTGGCCGCAAACCGGTACTTGAGGCGCTGCAAATGCCCGATGTTAAGGTGCACCGTTTACACCTGGCTGAGAGCAATAAGAAGCAGGGTATTATCGAAGAAATTATCGCCCTGGCCGAAGCCAAAGGCGCCGAGCTGGTTTACCACAGCCGCGAGGAGCTGGGACGGATTTCGAAGAACGCCAAGCAGGACCAAGGTGTGGCCGCCGATTTGATTTGCTCGGGCTACGGTCGCTGCGAAGACTTCCTAGCTAAACCCAGCCGCAGTAATTACCAACTGTTGGCGCTAGACAGTATTACCAACCCACAGAACCTAGGCATGATTATTCGCTCGGTCTGTGCCGGCAGCGTCGATGGTTTGATTTTGCCGGAAAAAGGCTGTGCCAAGCTCGATGCCCTGGTGATTAAAGCCAGTACCGGCACGCTGTTCAAAACCCGAATTCTGCGCTGTAAAAGCTTGGCCCGCAGCCTAAAGCAGTTCTCGCAAGCGGGTGCCAATGTCTACGGCCTGTCGTCCCATGCCAAACTCAGCCTGGGGCAAATTGAAAACTCAGGCCCAGCGGTGTTTGTACTCGGCAATGAAACCCACGGCGTCAGCAAAGAAGTCGCCGAAGCTTGTAATTCCTTGGTAAATATCCCAATGAACAACGGCGTTGAATCGCTCAATGTCGCCGTTACCGCCAGCTTGATTGCATTTAAAGATATGCTTTAAAGGGCGTAGCGCTAGCGGCCTAAATTCTAATCCGCCTTGGCTCACTGGGCGTAGGTAAGGGGCATAGCAGGAGCGGTCGCTTTGAATCAACCTATTCGCCACCGGCTTAGCTCTGGCGTTTTATTTTCCAGACACGCCGTAAATATGTCCCAATAGGCTTCACGTCGACTCCTGTCTCCTAGAGTTTGGAAAACAAAACCCCAGATCTAAGCCTGCATCGTGGTTGCGTTTAGAGCTGAATTCTTAAGTTTAAATACCATTCTTTCTGCTTCTACGATGCTAGGGCCGACGGGGTGGCTTGTATTGCAGCCAGTCAGGGAGCGCTTTTAGCGGTTCAATGTTGGCGGCGCTTTTAGGCGAGGACTGTTTGAGCGGCGTAGCGAGTTCCGCAGCCGCCACCAACATTGAGCTGCGTGCGACCGGCAGTAATATAAACCACCCCGGCGGCCCGGTTTAGTAGCGTTTTCCTCAAGTCCTAGATTCTTTTTCCGGCATAGCTCTGGCGTTTTATTTTCCAGACACGCCGTAAATCCGTCCGTGGAGGCTTCCGCTCGGGCATCCATGCCTCACAGAGTCTGGAAAACAAAACCCCAGATCTAAGCCTGCCCTGCAGTAACGTCTGGAGTTGAGTGCCTAAAGGTTAAATACCACTCTTTCGGCTTCTACGATGCTAGGGCCGACTGGGTGGTTTACTATCACATGACCTTGATATTCTAGGCATTAATCCAATTAAGCCGACGACACCTTGGCCTTCCATAGGCTGGGAAAACGCCACGATATTAAAAATAAGGCCAAGCTAAACAAGCCGGATATCTTTAACACCTCATGTAGGCCAAACATCTGCACACCATAACCGGCGGCTAACGCGCCCAATGGGGCCGATCCAAATAAAGCCAGCTGGTAAATGGATAACATACGGCCTCTTAGCTCATCGCTGGCCTGGGCCTGCATTAAGCCGCGCCCCAAACTGGAAGAGACACCGGTCAATACCCCCCAAATTGCCACCATCATAAAGATACCACTGAGCCTGGGCCCGGCACTGATGGCCAGCAATAATAACGCGGCGTACAACAAACAAAACAATACCGCGCGACCTGGGCGCTCTACTTCCGGCCGCCGCAATAAACCAATGGTCGAGGCCAAGGTGCCCGCCACAAAACTCAGCTGCAGCCAGGAATAATAATCGGCGCTGAGCTGATACACATCACGCACCAACAGTGGTAGCACCACCACAAAAACACCGATATGCATAAACCCGTTGAAGGCGACCAGCAAACTTAGGCTGCGGGCGACTGGGTTTTGCCATACGGCTTTAATGCCGTCGGCCCAAGCGGCCATGCGCCGGTGGGGTATATCGAGTTTTGCCAACGAAAAGCACATAAAAATGGCCAAGCCAATACCCATTAACTGCAATGCAATAACGGGTAATAATCCGATACGATCAATCTGCCCGGCCAGCAAAACTCCGGCTGCCTGAAACCCATACTGGAAGAAATTAATTTGGGTGACCGAGCGCTGCATACTTTGCTGGCTAATGCTGGATACCAACCGCTCACGCAGCGGTTGAATAAAAGCGCTGACAGTACCGACGGCAACACCGTATACCAGTAAATTATTTAGACTGAGCTGCTCTTGTTCAACCAAGACCGCTAAAGCAATATGGCAGCCGCCCAACAAACTATAAAGTAGGGCCAGGTAACGGGTGCTGGGGTAACGATCGGCCATAACCCCGCCCAACATAATAAACAGCAAGCTGGGCATAAGAACGGCGGCTTGCACCCAGCCAACCTGATGCGCTTCGGCACCGAGAATACCTACCGCCAACCAAGGCAGTAATACCACCTGAACGCCCATGGCCAACGAGGCACCACTGACCACAGACATATATCGTTGAAGCACGCCAAACACACACAGCCCTTAAATTTAATGATGATCGCTAAAACCCTGGCATCAGCAGCAAAGCTCGCCCAGTGCCCAGGAATATTTATAGCGTTTAATAAACGTGCTTATTTAACCACAATAGTGCGGTTGAAACTTCGTTAAAGGGCTGCCGCCAGAGGATTTTTTTATCTTCGGTATGGTAGGCAGAAACCGCGTAATGACCGCCACGCCTACCCTGTGGACAGGCCTTAGTCAAGTAGAGGTAGGTTTTTGCGTCAAGCAAACGTCCTACCTTAGACCAATTATGCTTGGCCACCTGAGCCACGGTTTTGCTAATGTCGAGACCCAATAGTGGGTCGTTGGGGAAAATCCAATATTCGATAATGTCAGTCATTGTTATTACTCTGCAATTAATGTTGATGTAGCCCTAGCTCAAATAGCCAGAACTCAACATTCGTGCGCAGCCCCGTCGCCGCGAAAACAGAAAAGAGTAAAAACAAATAGACACAAAAAAGCCCTCGGTTTAACGACGAGTTCGAGAACACGCCAATAAAAGAGAGGGCTTTAGGAATTTCAACCACGCAGCTTGCGTGCCTTGTTTATTTGCCCCGAACTTTGACCAGTAAATTGATCAATTGCTCAGAACCGCATCGTTTTAGCACTTGGCTAAAACAACCACCTTGCCCAAGGAGGCAGGTTGGCGTTGGCTAGGTATCCCTAGACCACTCTCTTAATGAAGCGTGCATAGTAGCGACGGAGTTGAAATGGGTCAAGGGCTTAGGTCAAACCCATAGCCCAACTTACTAGGCAGAAGCCCGCCGCCTAGCTCGCTATTTACAATTGACACCAAACTGGTACGATTGTGCCAAATAAAGGAGAGCACCATGACCATGCCAAAACACGGCCGCGACGCCGATGCCATCATTAGCGATTTAAAGAACAAGCAACATAAGGATCTAAACTGGCGCGAGGGCCGGGTTTTTTCCTATGTTTATGACGCTGGGCCGGAGGCAATGAGCCTGCTCAAAGAAGCCTTTAATATGTATATGACCGAAAATGGCTTAGACCCCACCACCTTCCCTTCCGCTATGGAGCTGGAAAAAGACGTTATTGCCATGGCGATAGATTTGCTCAATGGCGGGGCCGAGGCCGAAGGCACCTTTACCTCCGGCGGCACCGAGAGTTTGCTGCTGTCGGTCAAAACCGCGCGTGATTATGCCCGTGAGAATAGACCGCAAATCACCGAGCCGGAGTTGCTGCTGCCGGAAACCGCACATGCCTCGTTTTTTAAAGCCTGCCACTATTTTGGACTAAAAGCCGTGGTGGTCCCGGTGCACCCAGAAACCTTTGCCGCCGACCCGATAGCCATGGAAGCGGCCATCACCGCCAATACCATTATGATGGTGGGCTCTACCCCGTCCTATGCTCACGGTATTATTGATCCAATTGAAGAGCTCGGCCAAGTGGCATTAAGAAACGCTATCCTGTTCCACGTTGACGCCTGCGTGGGAGGAATGTACCTGCCCTTTGCCAAAGAACTCGGGCATGACATTCCGAACTTTGATTTAAGTGTGCCCGGCGTGACTCAGCTTTCTATCGACTTCCATAAGCTCGGCTATGCCGCCAAAGGCGCCTCGGCCATTCTGTATAAACACGGCCAGATGATGCGCCGCCATCAGTATTTTGCCTGGTCTGGCTGGAGCGGTTATTCGGTCATCAACCCAACCGTTATGTCAACCAAAAGCGCCGGTCCGGTGGCTGCCTGCTGGGCCATCATGAATAAACTGGGCAAAGCCGGTTACCTAGGGCTGGTACATGAAACCCAAGCCGCAGCCATGGAAATTCGCCAAACCATTAGCGCCATACCGCAACTTAAATTACTGGGCGACTCCAAAGTCAACCTGGTGGCATTTAGCTCCGACAAGATTGATGTCTTTAAGCTGGCCGAAGCGATGAAAAAACGCGACTGGTATATCCAACCACAGTTTGCTTTCGGTGCCTCACCCGCCAATGTTCACCTCACCATTAGCAAGGGCAACCTGGCAAAATATCAGGAATTCTTGCGCGACCTGCGGCAATGCTGCAGCCAATTAGACACCGACGACGCCAAGCCCGCGAGCCAGGAACTACCGGAAGAAATAACGGCTATGCTGGCCGAACCCAGCCCCGAACTGTTTACCCAGCTGGCTGAATTGTTTGGCGGCGATGGCGAGCTGGATAATATGGATGAGATCAATAACCTGCTCAACGCCATGCCGCACAGCATTCGTGACCAACTAATCAGTGCTTTTGTCAATCGCATGTTTAGCCGTCAGTCCTAACTACCACGGCTATCGGCTCAGGATAAACTGGGCCGATTTAGTACGCTCTAATTAAACGCCCTGGGCATAACAAAGCTTTACTTACTTTCTGTATTGAGCGCGGGTAGACTCAAAATCAATTAAAATTATAACGAGCCGCCATGACAGCTGCCACCACATCTGCCGCACCCTCTGTGCTAGCCAGCCGCTGGAAAATTTCCATTGTGTTGGGGTTAAGCTTTTTTATTGCCATGCTCGACCGGATGAACATTACCTATGCCCTGCCCTTAATCAGCGAAGAATTTGGCTGGGACATGGAGCAGAAAAAACACTATGGCGCCCTGCTTATTTCATTTTTTTACCTGGCCTACGGTATGGCCAACTTTTTCCTGACTCCCTTCGCAGCCAAATTCGGGCCACGTAAAAGTTTACTTTGCATAGTTATGCTGTGGTCTATTTTTACCGCCATGGGTGCCTTCTTCAGCCAAATAATGATGCTCTTTCTAGCGTCCAGGGTACTGCTGGGTTTAGCCGAAGGTGTGCACATTCCGATGATGAACCAGTTGATGAAAAACTGGTTCCCCAGCCATCAACGCAGTCGCGGTACCAGCGTGTGGATGATGGGTTTGTTTATCGCCATCCTCATTGGCCCGCTAATTTTGGTACCCATGATGTCGCTATGGGGCTGGCGTGCAGGCTTTCACCTGCTGTCCCTCTTGGGCCTGCTGATCAGCTTACCGCTGGTCTACTGGGTCATTCAAGACCGGCCCAGTAAGGCCGCAGACATAGCAGTCATGAGCGAGGAGGAGCCGCCATCGGATAATCAAAACAAACAATGGCAGCAACTCAAACCCTATATATTTAGCCGCGCTTTTTTGCTTGCCGTCGGCACCGGTGTAGCCAACAATATGGTGGCCGTCGGCATCACTGTCTGGCTGCCCAGTTTTTTAGAGAGTCGCGACGACGTTGAATATCAACAACTGGCGTACCTAGGGGCTATACCCTATATTTTTTCAGCATTGGCGCTACCGCTTTGGGCCTGGCTGGGTGATCGCTACAATGCCCGTGGTCGCAATGCAGCTATTGGCTTTGTCATTGCCGGTGGCACTTTATTTTTTGGCTTTAACCAAGAGTCGTTAATATTAACAATGTCGGCATTTTGTGTCGGCGTTTTCTTTATCACCTCATTTTCCGCCTGCGAACACCCGATGATCCAGCATCTATTCCCAGCCCATTTAATGGTACTTGGCTCTGGTATTTATAACGGCATTGCGATGACTCTAGGCGGCGCCCTAGGTGCTGCCGTTATCGGTCAAATCATGGCCGATGGCAGCGCCTACATTAATGTATGGCCGCTAATGCTACTTTTTATGGTAGCTGCCGTTTGTAGCTTTAGCTTGGGCCGCATGGTTAAATACTAGGCCGTAGATCACTGGGGCTAATATCTTATTGGCCCAGCTGAGCGAGATTAGAGAAGCACTTATGTTACGAAATTTTTCTTATATTTTTGTTGTTATGCTGATAACGGTAAAAGCCAGCGCCGCCAATATTTTAATATTGGGCGACAGTATCAGCGCCGGTTATGGTATCAACCCCGATAAGGGCTGGGTGGCGTTATTGGGGCAGCATTTGCAGAAAAACAATCCGGACTACCAACTTATCAATGCCAGTGTCAGTGGCGAAACCAGTGGCGGCGGCCTAGCCAGGCTGCCTGCCCTGCTGGAGCAATTCAAGCCAGAGTTATTAATTGTAGAGCTTGGGGGTAACGATGGTTTGCGCGGCTACCCCATCAACAGTTTAAAACATAATTTAAATACTATATTGCAAATGGGCCAGAGCAGCGGTGCCAAAACGTTGCTCTTAGGCATGCAGATACCCCCCAATTATGGCAAGCGTTATAGCCGTTTATTTAGCGCCAGCTTTAGCGCCGCCGCTGAACAAAACAACACCTTGTTGATGCCATTTTTTATCGAAAAGGTCGCGCTAGAAAAAGAACTCATGCAAAAAGATGGCATTCACCCCAGTGAAGCTGCGCAAGTGATTATATTGGATGCAGTGCTGCCATTTATTGATAAGGCACTTCTGCAAAAGCTTTAAGCCGGCCTACTCTCGTTCTATGCCTATATCAATATCCTATAGATAAATATAAATGGTAGTGATCTGGGCCGCCAAGGGCCAGTGAGCTTAAGGGCAAGTTCAAACACTAGCACAATGCAGGCTTAGATCTGGGGTTTTGTTTTCCAGACTCTGTTGGTTCGTCAAGCTCACCATGAGCGGTGCAAAAACAGACCTGATGCAAAACCCCACAGCCCGCTCATCCTGAGCTTGTCGAAGGACGTGTCTGGAAAATAAAACCTCATGTTAAGCCTGGATTGTGCTAGCCCATATTCTTTAAAGTTAACGGGACAGCCGTGTAACTATATATAAAGCTAAGCCGCAAGAATTCCGTACATTTGGCGAGCTTTAGAAGGGCGCCAAAGTTTGAGTGAATTAGTCTTCATCCTCATCATCGCCATCGGGAATCACAGCATCGACTACGGCTATCGTACCCTTGGCAGCGGTCGCGGTGACATCGACTGCGGTTGACACCACCGCATCCGCTACCGCGATAACTGTGCACGCACTTAAGTTTGGCAGTAGCAACAACAGCAGTACAACAATATTTTTCATAACACATCCATCTTTAAATAAAGCGGTGCGGACCAATACACTACAATTACAACAACAACAAATAGATCCGATTTATTCGACCACCGCCTGTACCAAACGTGCCAATAAATTTTCTGTTCTTTGGTCAACATCGTAATTCGGATTAAAGCCGACCACATCCACTAATAATAATTTAGTCTCACATTCATCACATAATGTACGTAGCAAATACAATAAACGTAAAACAAAATGCGGTGTTAAACCCAAGCTAGCCGGTTTATTCGCACCCGGAGCGAAGGCAGCTGAAATGGCCGAGGTGTTAATTTGCAAATACAAACCATCCAGCTCCGAGAGAAAATCCCGTAGGGCCATATCGATGGCGGGCATATCTAGCTCATTGCAATCTATATCGCCACGCCAATAAACTTCCTGCTGGGCGCCAAAATCGAACTGCTGGCGAGTATTTTCGCTGGGGTTAACGCCTAGACAAAAATAATGAAACAGCTGGTCTTTCTCTTTCAGCGCTTGAGCAATACGATAAAACACACCATCTGATGCGCCCAACTGCAAATCAGCGCTTAAGCTTAGAAAACCAATATTTTGCGTCTCGGAAAAATCCTGCAGGGCCTTAAAGCTGGCCCAAGTAATTTCACTACAGCCCCCCAAGCCTAGGGCCATGCCCTGTGCGGCTAATATACTTAGCTGTTTTTGAGCACAGAGTTGGTGCGCGGCGTTGAGGTCTCCCGGCTCAGAAACAATAGTCCCGGCGTCTAGTAAACGCGCGTCTAAATTAGCACCCAGGTAGTCTATCGGCAGCCAACTTAGCTGTGACAGAGCCCGGCGCAAACAATCCGGGCCAAAGCTAGAGCCCGCCCGAACCCGATCATCGCTGCCAAAGCCGATTATCACCGGGGCAGAATCGAGCATTGTCATGGCCGGACTAAAATTCTCAACCTGATCGCCCCAGCGACATCCTGCGGGCGCAGCTTGATTTCCCAGCAACCAAGATTTTTGATTGAATCCAGCATAACGACTAACGCTCAATATCTCTGGCCTTTATGATTAAATAACATGGAAAATTTTGGCAACGATAGCACAAATACCGCCTCAATTCGCCAGATAGCTAAACTAAGCACAGCACTTCAATCGCCATTAACAATGAAAATGACGTTATTCGCTGTTAACTAGAAACATCGATTTAATCTCTGTCAGTGGTTTTGGGGCTGAGTAGTAATAGCCCTGTTGAAAATCAAAGCCGGCGCTATGCAGCAATTCACGTTGGTCCTGTTTTTCAATGCCCGTGGCAATATGGTTTATATCGAGTTCAGCACAGAGTTCAGCAATAAAACCTAAAGTAACCCGGGCAGCATGGCCGGCCTGAATAAAACGTTGATGTAATTTTATATAAGCAACCGCACTGGACTCTAAATAGGGCAGACTGGATAAACCACCACCAAAACCATCGACACATAGCCCTATGCCCAACCGCCGTGCATCCTCTAAAACTGGGCTAGCCGTGGCCATAAGTTTAACAAACGAATCTTCTTCCAACTCTATCAGTAGATGGCGGGTACAGTCCTGATGATCTTTTAGTATTGATTCGATGCGACGGCCAAACTCTCCTGAGTTTAGAAAACCTGCCGATATATTGATAGATACCTTTATATTCTCGCCAAAGTACCTTTGCAGTTCAGCTAGATCCTGGCAGACGCGATCTAATACCCAGCACTCTAAAGTCGCAATATGGCCACTCTCCTGCGCAGCGGCAGCCAACTCTTCCGGTGTAATCTCGCCTAACTCCGGATGCTGCCAACGCAAAAATGCCTCAACCAGAACCGGCTTCTCCATTTGGTAGGATTCAATCGTCTGATACAACAGATGCAGCTGGTTGGAGTCTGCTGCTACTTCCAAATCTTTAACGATTACGGTTCGGCGATGAAATTGCTCCTCCATGCCCCGAACATAGCGAATACTCCGACTACGTCCCTGGTGTTTGGCGGCATACATTGCCGCATCGGCACAAACCAGCAGTTCCTGTAACTGCTTACCATCTCGTGGCGCCTGGGCAATGCCAACACTGGCAGACACCGATAACTGCCACTGGTCATCAACATCTACAGCCTCCGACAACCGCTGCATAATAGTTTTACTGCAGGCCCGCAGTTCTTTGGAGTTCAGATAACGCGGAATAAACAATAAAAACTCATCTCCGCCCAGACGCCCGCTGACGGCTTCCGTATCGATATCGTTTTGCAAAATATTAGCGATGTGCTTTAACAAAATATCGCCAGCACCATGGCCATAAGTATCATTTATCGCCTTGAAATTATCGAGATCGATATAAAAAACACTAAACCGAGACTGCTTAATACGGCTTAGTCGGTCTTCGATACCACGCCGGTTTAATAGGCCTGTCAGCGAGTCAGTTAAGGATGCGGTAGCGTGCTGCAGCTCTCGCAACTTGCGCTCATGGATATCCACCAAACTGACTATATAATGCGGGGTCTCAGCATTTTTCTTCTGCTGCAATTTTATTTCAACGGTGTGCCACCGGCGCCCTTCAATACTATTTAATATTCTATCCCAGGCCCCAGAATCAATTCTTCGCTGTAAAATCTCCGTCGTTTCAGCCCCAAACTGTTGTTTAAAACAGTCAAAATTTTGGCCAAACGCTTGACTGAACGGAGGATTACAACTAACTAGCTCACCCATCTGGTCAAATAGCGCTACTAGGGCGGTGCCATAATGATCACTGCCATTTCCTTGCAGCAGCTCTGAATCCTGTGCTTCAACCAGCATCGCTATCCGACCCGGCTCTACTTCGATCCCGGAGAATCGGCAAAATATTTTTTTATCGATACCTTGGGGTGAAATCTGCCACCAGCGGTCAACCACCGCTCCGCAGCGAAAATCTTCTAAATAACCCAGCAAGGTCTCCTGCACCGCACTTGAGGTGCCAGATTTAAAATCTCGCTGCTTAAGCTCTTCCAAACAGTCCGATTCCCATAGCTCAAGCGCCGCCTGATTGGCCCAAAAAACGCCATAGCGGGTAGTATCGTAGACCCATACTGGGTTCTTTAATTGGTTTACCCGTAATTGAGAAAAAACAGGCATTGGTATCTCTGTCACGGCATCCAGCGCTTTTTTATATTCCTAATTATAAGAATAGCTAAATATTCTAAATATTGCAGTTATTGATGATTTAATCCGCTTTTCTGGCCACTTAGCAGTATTTCCCCCTCTGTTTTTACTTGCTATGACACGCCTTCGCATCCAGCCCAGCCCGCAGCAACAATCAGAACGATATTACAGACGAAATACACCCCACTTACTTTGACAGTCATCACCTTCAGATCTATACGTTATAAGTAATAAATAATTAGCAATATCTTTTCATCCCGGAAAAAGGACTTTTCGATGAGTAAACTTGGCATTAAGGAAATCATTCTAGGGGTTGTTGCCGGCGCGGTAATCTTACTCACTTTGGCATCTCTGTTATCTATTCAAAGCTTGCGGGGTGATCTACTGGATTTTAACACCCTGTTGGAATCTGAAGTCGCTGCTCAGCGCCAATCTGACCGAATAAATATAGAGTTTAAGCGCCAAGTACAGGAATGGAAGAATGTCTTGATCCGTGGTCATGGTGACAAGAATCGGAATAAATACTGGGGAAAATTCCAAAAACAGGAATTAGTCGTTGCTAATCTCAGTGGAGAATTAGAACAACTATTGGCTTTTAAACCCAGCTTACAGAGTAAAGTTAATCAATTTATTCAATCCCATAAAACCATGGGCCAAGCATATCGCCAAGGCTTTCAACAGTTTGTCGACAGTGGCTACGACCATAAAGTGGGAGATGTCGCGGTAAAAGGTATCGACAGGGCACCGTCAAAACAGCTCGACGAACTTTCAGCCGAGATTAACAAAACCGCCAAGCAACAAGCCGAAACCGTGATTAGTAGCTCAAAATCGGTTGTTATGCTAGCGTTGGCGGCTACCATCGCTATGAGCATTATGGTTTTGCTTTGCAGCTATGTAATTCTGAATAGAGAAATTTTAAAACCGCTGCAAAACTCCGCTGCGACAATTTTTCGATTGTCGGAAGGTGATTTGAGCCACAATACCAAAGCTGAAGGTCGTGGTGAAATTGGCCTAATTAACCAAGCAACGGCTGAACTCAGCAAGCAGTTCCGACAATTGGTCAGCTCGATCAACCAAACTTCCGATTCACTTTATCAAGCGTCGGTAGACCTAAACCAACAGTCAGACCAGCAAAACCAAGCCATCAACGAGCAGCTGCGCGATACCTCTACCGCCGCCAAAGAAGTTGGCGCCATGGCCGAATCAGCCAACCAAGCCTCAGATATAGCCCAAGCCACCGCGTCCATGACGGACGAGACGCTACAACAAGCAAAAACAGGGGCTGAAAGTGTCAGCAATGTAAATCAATTAATGCGTGCCCTGCACCAAGATATTAGCAACGTCGACACTGAGGTAAGTACATTATCGGAGCGAGTTATTCGCGTCGATGAGGTAATGACTGTAATTGTTGGCATTGCCGAACAAACCAACCTGCTCGCTTTGAATGCGGCCATTGAAGCCGCGCGTGCGGGTGAACAAGGCCGGGGGTTTGCCGTAGTGGCTGACGAAGTCCGTAATTTAGCCCAAAAAACTCAGCAATCCACCGAAGAAATTGCCAGTATTTTGGATGACCTGCGCAAAGGCTCCGAAAGCAGTGTGGAGGCCATGCGAGTTGGTCAAGAAAAAACTGAGCAGGTAGTGCAACAAATTTCCAACTTGTCCGAACTGTGGCAGTCGATGTCCGGATCAATTACCGACATAGCCGGAAAAAATCAAACCATCACCCATACCGCGGAGCAGCAGACCCAGGTTTCAAAAGAAATCGCCAATTTTATTGAGGGCTTAAACAAAAATGCCATCAAGCAGGAAAAGCAGGCCTTAAATCATAAGGAATCGAGTCAACAGCTAATCAGTATTTCCAATGGTTTAAAAGAAAAAATGGGCGCATTTAGCGTTTAGGGCGGGCCGACAGATTCACCTCTAAACGTTCAAGCTTATAAATTCAATTCTTTCGTCGAGCCAAATCAGCCTAGCCCGCTCCCGCGGGCCAGGCACCTATCGGCTAGAAATTTTAGCGACAGCCGCAGGCTAGCCTTAACGCCAAAAAAACAGCCAATATTGCCATTCATTAATCTTGCCAGAATTACTCTAGTCATTGCCTATCAGCCGTGTAAGATGGCTGTTTCAAATATGTGAATAAATTCAAATTTTAGCCACCAGCAATCGCCCATTTTGGTAGGCTAATATGTATATTGGACAATAATAATGAGTAACAATTTTATCCTTTACGGCAGCCCCGCTTCACTTTATACCGGTAAGGTACGGGCCTATTTGAATTATAAAAACATCCCCTTCCAAGAAAAAATTTCTTCTTTAAAGGTATATAAAAAAATTATTATCCCCAATACCGGGGTCGGTATGATACCCGTGGTAGTAACGCCTCAGGGTGAATACTGGCAGGACTCCTCATTAATTATCGATCACTTAGAAACTCTGTTCGAAGAAAAGTCCGTCTACCCTAGCAGCCCTAAACAAAATTTGGTCGCGTTATTATTTGAGCTCTATGGCGATGAATGGCTACGTTTGCCGGCCATGCATTATCGCTGGAATTTTCCCGCCGACAACTTGGAATTTATCAAACAAGAATTTGGCTCCAGCGTGGCTCCCGGCATGCCCAAATTCGTTCAGCGCTGGTTGGGCAAAAAAGTGGTCGATAAGTTCTCTGGTTTGGTCGTACCTTTGGGTATTACCAGCAAATCCATCGCCGCTATTGAAACCTGGTATGAAGAGCTTTTGCTACAGTTAAATGCACATTTTGCTGAACACGACTTTCTCCTTGGCAGCTGCCCCAGTATCGGTGATTACGGTTTAATGGGGCCCCTATACGCGCATTTGTACCGCGACCCCTACCCTGGCAAATTGATGCGTACATTGGCGCCCAACGTCGTCGCCTGGGTTGAACGCATGAATCAAGCTCAGAATATCCAAGGTGAGTTTTTAGCCGACGACAATATCCCCAGCACCTTGGAGCCTATTTTAAGCCGGTTGTTTGGCGAATGTTGGCCAGCATTGGAATGCGCCAGCCAAGCGATAGCGCAATGGGCTGATGGTAAAGATCCAGGCACAACCGTGCCACGCCGCCTAGGCATGCAGAGCTTTACCATTGGCGACATCACCGAACAGCAAATGAGCATAAGCTTTAGCCAATGGATGATGCAGCGCCCGTTAGATTTTTATCAATCACTGCCAGAGCTGCAAAAACAAGTCGTTGATCGTTATCTAGAGCCACTTGGCGGCAAGCGGGCCATGGGTTTTCAGCCCGCTAAGCGAGTAGAGTTGGAAAATTATAAGCTGGTATTAGGCCCGAATGAGTAGGACTGATGTCACCGGGCCCTGGTTTCCTGAGGCGTTTCAGCTAATCAAATACCTTGCCGCGCAATGATTTTGTTTTGCCGCGCTTGACCTTTGAATCGGTGCGCTTTCTCTTTGCCGACTTGCTCGGTTTGGTAGCGCGCCGGGCTTTGGCTTGTACCGCCGCCGCCTGAATCAGCTTCTGCAAGCGCAGCAACGCATCCTCGCGGTTCTTCTCCTGGGTTCGATACTGCTGCGCCTTAATCACAATCACCCCATCCTTGGTGATGCGGGAATCTTTCAATGCCAGTAGACGCTGCTGATAGTATTCCGGCAAAGATGAAGCCCGGATATCAAAGCGCAGATGAATTGCCGAGGAGACCTTATTAACATTCTGCCCACCGGCGCCTTGGGCGCGGATAGCCGAGAACGAAAGGTCGTCAGCGCTGAGATGAACAGCATTAGAAATTTTTAACATAGAGTTATTCTGGGAGTACGGCCTTCTAATTCAGCCAAAATTACTATATTTTTGACTTCGGGAGTTTATTATACTCGAAAATAGGACTATCAATTCAGGGAATTAGAAATGCAAACCATTATTTTCGCCTTAATTTTGAGTTTAGCCGGCCTCAGTTCGATGCAGGCCCTTGCGGGCAACACCTCAGACTATAAATTCACAGCATCCAAACTCACCGGTAAAAGCACCCCCCGCTACCCCAGCAATGAACTGCACAGGGGCAAGGAAGGCTGGGTAATTCTAAGCTATGTGGTTGATAAAAATGGCAAGGTCATCGACCCTATAGTGGAAGACTCGAGTGGACAAAAATCCTTCGAAAAATCTGCTATAAAAGCGGCAAAAAAATTGAAATACCAAGCGGCTACGCTGAACGGTCAACCCGTTCAACAGTGTATTAACAAGGTGAAAATGAGTTTTTCTATTCACGGTGGCAGCAGAGGAGCCTCACGAAGGTTTGCTCGCACTTTTAATAAAGTAGCGAAACACCTGAATAAGGGAGAGATCGCGCAAGCAGAGCAGCTTATGACCAAACTCGACAGTACCGGAAAATGGAACCTCTACGAGGATGCTTGGTACTGGTATTTGAAATCTAAGATTGCCGCTGTCCTCAAGCAAGATGAGCAACACTATCAAGCTCTGATAAAAGCTATAGCTTATGAAGGCAATCACATTCCCAACAAACTGTATATCGACGCTTTAAAAGGGCTATATCTGGAACAGGTAAAACGACAATACTATGGCGACGCCTTCACCACCATATCAACACTCACTCCATTCGCCGATAAAGACAGCAATATTGGAAAACTAATCAAGCACAGCCAGCAATTAAAGGCCGCTATTGATGAGAACCAAGCCTACCCGGTTAATGGCAGCATTGCTCACGGCCAGGCCTGGACTCATAAGCTATATCGCCGGGAATTTAGTTTTGACATTGATTCAGGCAAATTACAATCATTTGAAATTCGCTGCGACAGGAAGAGACGCCGCTTTGATATTGGAGAGACTCAAACTTGGAAGGTCCCCGCCCGCTGGGGTGAGTGTACTATTTATGTTCACGGTGAAGACAACACCGAATTTAAACTATATGAGCATAGCCCGCAGGCTGTGGCCGGCGGCAACTAGCGCATTCGAACCACCGTAGCTGAAGCACAAATTGCCGCAGCTACGGTCAAGCTATCGCATCACCCACTCTGACAATTTTCATGGTATTGGTACCGCCATGGACATTAACAAAATCACCCTTGGACAGGATGATCAGGTCACCGCGTTCAACTACGCCCCGGCGTAATAATTCCTCCACTACACTTTGATTCATCTCTTCGGGTGGCACAATCAAGGTATTAAAGGTCACCGGCACTACGCCACGATACATGGCCATGCGGTTCTCTGCTTGCTGCACCGCAGTAAAAGCAAAGATAGGCAAGCTAGAATTAAGCCGTGACATCCACAACGGGGTTATCCCGGTTTCAGTCAGACTAATAATGGCTTTAACGCCCTCTAGATGATTGGCCGTGTACATTACCGCCATGGCGATTGATTCATCTACTGCGGCAAAATTTTGATGCAATCGGTGCATCGATTGCTGGGTCATCGGGTGAGTTTCGGCGCCCTTAATAATCCTGGCCATGGCCTCAACCGTCTCCACCGGGAACTGCCCTGCTGCGGTCTCGCCCGAGAGCATGACCGCATCGGTACCATCTATAACTGCGTTGGCCACATCGAATACTTCGGCTCGAGTCGGCAGCTGGCTGTCGATCATCGACTCCATCATCTGGGTGGCGGTGATCACTAATTTATTTTGCGCCCTGGCACGGCTGATCATATCCTTCTGCACGCCAATCAACTCGGCATCACCAATTTCAACCCCCAGGTCACCTCGGGCAACCATTACACACTCAGAGGCCTGAATAATTTCATCTAACACTTCGCTGTCAGCAACCGCTTCAGCACGCTCCACCTTGGCCACCATACTAGCGTGGCCACCCGCCTCAGCCAATAAAGATCGCGCCAAGTCCATGTCGGCACCAGAGCGAACAAACGACACGGCCAGATAATCAACATCTAGCTCAGCGGCCAGCAGTATATCGGCGCGGTCTTTTTCAGTAAGCGCCTCGGCGGACAAACCACCACCCTCACGATTAATGCCCTTATTATTGGAGAGTTTGCCAGCCACTACGGTTTTTGTTTCGATACGGCTGCCGTTAATGGCCAGCACCTCTAGCACTACACGACCATCGTCCAATAATAATTTATCGCCTGGATTAACATCATTTGGCAGAGCCGCATAATCGATCCCCACTTGCTGCTGATTTCCAGCATCGCGATCCAGGCTGGCATCTAAAACAAATAAATCTCCTTGGGCCAATTTAATTGGCCCCTGCTCAAAACGAGCAATACGTATTTTAGGGCCCTGCAAATCACCGAGAACAGCCACTGTGCGGTGCAGCTGCCTGGCCAGTTGGCGCACCTGGGCCGTACGCTGGCGATGATCGTCGTGGCTGCCATGGGAGAAATTCATCCGCACTACATTAACTCCGGCGGTAATTAATTTTTCCAGTACACCGGCGGCATCCGTAGACGGACCTAGGGTGGCGACAATTTTTGTACGGCGGATATTTCCCACGCTGTTCTCCAGGATAAAAATAAAAAGGGTGGCTTAGAGCCGGGGACGGTGGCAAAGAAATGCCATTAATCAGTGTGCTTTGACCTTCTCGGCGCCGCAACGCTTGCAGCGATAGCGAGTAACCAGCTTGCCCTGTTTTACATCAAATTGCTTGGCCACACAGACTTCCCATTGATGGAAGCCTGAACGGCATAGAGTTTTTCCCTTATGTTTTTGCGCCGGACTTTTACGCTTAAAGGGCAGTACATCTCCCATAACGGATTTATACGACTTTGATATGCCAGGGCTCGTAGCGAACGCCTAGCTTGTTATCGGCAGTATAGCGGATTTGCACGTAACCTAGATCTTGCATGCGCTTAAACTCATCGGTAGAAGCGAATTCTGAGCTGAAATTTTTCACCCCCCAATCTACCCGACCGACGTCGAAATCGCCAATACCATGAAACGAATGCCCGGGGGGCGCCAAGGAGCGTGAGGCTTTAGAAAGGTTGTAATCGGAAGCTGCGGCTTTATTTAAAAACAAATACATTTGTTTTATATTACTGCGAATTCCCGAGGTTAAAATAATATTACTACCAACATCTTTGGTCAGTTTTTTATAGTAAGCCAAGGATGTATCCCGCAATAGATAATGACCCGAGCGCGGCACTTTGACCAAGTCCTTGCTGATAACGGTATCCGTCAGCTGGGCCGTAACCTTGGCACCATAAAAACCATAATCCGAAGCACGGGTCTCAAACAACTTTTCCATATACTGCAGCTCAACCGGGCTAAAGGCGCCCACCTGATTGTAGCGGGCGGCAAAACGCAAAGCTGAATCAAAACCAAGGATATTAAATTTACCGTGCCCAACCAAGCGCTGTAACCGCACCAGGCGCAGCAATACCGATTGCATAACCGGTTTATCTGCGCTCGATAAAAATACATCATCGGAAAATTTGTGTTCAAAATTCTGAACCTTATTCACCCGGGCGTGAGCGTGCTGCGGCGCTGGGGTGGCGGTTAGCAATTTATGTTGGAGTGTAGGTTTGAGTGGCTTCGCGGACTTAGCCGCTACCGCCTGGCCGGCTACTTTATCGCGCCTTGGCAACTGACCCGCTTGCCAGTCTTGCAGCGGTCCCGGTAGGGCTTGCTCCAACTGATCCACTAGCTGCTCAAAGCCATTGGTTTGCTCAAACACAGAGACGATTTCTTGGTCAGAGGGAGGGTCAAAGGGGATTGGGTCGCCAGGGTCGGCGGGAAAAAGCGGCGGTATCGGCCCTGCGTCAGCCAATTGCTGCCATGCTAAGCCACTGGTAGCCGTGAAACCTACCCCAGCCATGATGCCTGAAATTAATTGCCTGCGCTTCACCCTGATCCCCAAATTGCCTTAAGAAAAGGCTCTATCTAGTTGTTATACCTACAGTATGTAGTTGATTATAGTTCAAACAACCGAAGCTAGCCAGTTCAACTAAGGAGGTTGAATGTGAGCGCTCGCTGGGGAATACAAACCCTAGCTGTTCAGGCCAGAAAGGTGTACCTCAGCGCCACCAGACGACGCAGAGATTAGCGCCACTTTAGGTACGTGGCAAAGTTACCCCGCGCTGACCTTGGTATTTACCACCGCGGTCGCCATAGGAGGTTTTACACACCTCGTCCGACTCAAAAAACAACATCTGCGCGACGCCCTCATTAGCGTAAATTTTGGCCGGTAAAGGCGTAGTATTGGAAAACTCCAAGGTTACATGCCCTTCCCACTCCGGCTCCAGCGGGGTGACATTAACGATAATACCGCAGCGAGCATAGGTGGATTTACCCAAGCAGATGGTCAGTACATTACGCGGTATACGAAAATACTCCACCGTCCTAGCGAGGGCAAAGGAGTTAGGCGGAATAATGCAAACATCGCTCTGGATATCGACAAAACTCTTCTCATCAAAGTTTTTGGGGTCAACAATGGTCGAATGCACATTGGTGAATATCTTAAACTCATCGGCACAACGGACATCGTAACCATAGCTTGAGGTACCATAAGACACCAGCCGCTCACCGTCAGCGCCATAGCGCACCTGCTCCGGCTCGAAGGGCTCAATCATGCCTTGCTGTTCAGCCATGCGGCACATCCACTTATCGGACTTAATGGACATAGTAAAAAACGCCTCGTTTAATGGTGGTTGGGGCCATCGGCCATAAAGGCTGGGCATAATATAGGGTTTTAAAGCCAGGTTAAAGGTTTGCTCTAGTCGTTGCTGAAGACCAGCTCCGGCCCGGCCCCGGCCTGCAAGCTATGCTGCCACAAACCTGCGGCCACCTTTAAGGCGGCATCTTTATAGCGCTGACTCAAAGCTGAATCGGGTTCAGCGATAACACTGGGCAGCCCCTTATCGACATCGGCACCAATGGCCTTATCCAAAGGCAAGCTAGCCAGCAGCTCAGTATTATAGTCAGCGGCCATCTTGGCGCCCCCACCCGCACCAAATAAGGCCTCTTCATGACCACAGTTGCTGCAGCTATGGCTGGCCATATTTTCAATAACACCCAAGACAGGCACATTGACCTTGTTAAACATTTCCACGCCTTTAACCGCATCCAAAACCGCTATCGACTGAGGTGTGGTGACAATAACGGCGCCACTTAAGGCAACCTTCTGGCATAAGGACAGCTGGATATCGCCGGTGCCAGGGGGCATATCGATCAACAAATAATCCAATTTCGGCCAGGCGGTTTGCATCAACAACTGGGTTAAAGCACCGGCCGCCATTGGCCCGCGCCATACCATGGGCGTTTTATCATTGATCAGATTACCCATAGATACAGCAACCAGGCCAAATTTTTCAATTGGTTCAATTTGATTTTGGTCAATAATGTCAGGGCGCTGACCCTCAATACCCAGCATTTGAGTTTGACTGGGGCCATAGATGTCCGCATCCAAGATACCCACCTTGGCACCTTGGCTGGCCAGGGCCAGGGCCAGGTTTACCGTGGTAGTCGACTTACCTACGCCACCCTTGCCAGAGGCGATAGCCACCACATTGGCAATACTATCCAAGCCTTCTTGGCTACTAGGCAGCGTTTGTGGGGCCTGCCAAATAATATCCAACTCCAACTGTTTTAGCGCCGAGCCCTGGTGCTGCGAAAAAGCGGCCTGTAACTGTTGCTGCAATGACCAGCGATAAGAATCTATCGGAAAACCAAAACACAGCTGTAAACTTAGGACCTCGCCAACCACCGAGGCATCCTGCAAACAACCCAAGCTGAGTAAGTTTTTATTTAAAATCGGGTCATTGACCGCAGCCAAGATTGCCTCAACGATTGTTTGATTTTGATTTTCCATGCAGCACCTCATTATTTCTTAGGGACATATTATGGGGGCAAAAAAACAAATACCAAGCTTATATAGCCCTGCGGCCCTGCCGTAAGTCCTTAATTACTGGTATAATTTCGCGATTTTGTCCGCCCTGTCCAACGCATGATTAAAATACCGTGATAATTGGCAAGGGTGGCAGCCGAAAATTGATTTCATCAGATTGTTAAGAGTAACTCCAGAGTATGAGCCAGCGCCGTAAAATTTTAGTCACCAGTGCCCTTCCCTATGCCAATGGGTCTATTCACCTAGGTCACCTAGTGGAATATATTCAAACTGACATCTGGGTTCGCTTTCAAAAATTACGCGGCCACGTCTGCCACTATGTCTGCGCCGACGACGCTCACGGTACCGCGATTATGCTAAAAGCCGAGCAAAACGGCCTCAGCTCTGAGCAGCAGATCGCCAATATTAAGGCTGAGCACGAGCAGGACTTTGCCGACTTCAATATTGGCTTTGATAATTTCAGCTCTACTCACACCGAAACCAACCAGGCTTATTCTGAGTTAATCTATAAGCGTCTGCGCGACAACGGCCATATTGCCAACCGCACTATCACCCAGGCCTTCGACCCCGAGAAGCAGCTATTCTTAGCCGACCGCTATATCAAAGGCAGCTGCCCCAAATGTAAAGCCGAGGACCAGTACGGCGACAACTGTGAAGTTTGCTCAGCCACCTATTCTCCCACCGAGCTGATTAACGCCAAATCGGCCATCTCCGGTGCCACCCCGGTTAGCAAGGACTCTGAGCATTTTTTCTTTAAGCTATCGGAGTTTGGTGACTTTTTAAGCCAATGGACTCGCTCTGGCACATTACAGCCAGAAGTTGCCAACAAGCTGGCCGAATGGCTGGATTCAGGCCTACAGGATTGGGATATCTCCCGCGACGCACCCTATTTCGGCTTTGAAATTCCAGACGCGCCGGGCAAGTATTTTTACGTTTGGCTGGACGCGCCAATCGGCTATATGGCGAGTTTTAAAGAACTGTGCGAGCGTGACAACCTAGACTGGGACGAATACTGGCAGGCCGACAGTGAAACCGAGCTATATCACTTTATCGGCAAGGACATTACCAATTTCCACGCGCTGTTTTGGCCTGCCATACTGCATTCGGCTCAGTTCCGCACGCCGACCGGAGTTAATGTGCATGGATTTTTAACCGTTGACGGTAAAAAAATGTCCAAATCCCGCGGCACCTTCATTAACGCCCGCAGCTATCTCAAGCAGCTAGACCCGGAATACCTGCGCTATTATTTCGCCGCCAAACTCACCAGCGGAATCGATGATTTAGATTTAAATCTCGATGATTTTGTCCAGCGGGTTAATTCCGACTTAGTCGGTAAAGTGGTGAACATCGCCAGCCGCACCGCCAAGTTCATTCAAAAATCTGGCGGCGAATTGTCGACCCACATTGCCGATACCGAGCTGTGGCAACGCTTTGTCGATACCGAAGATAGTATTGCCCAGCTGTATGAACAGCGAGAATTTGGCAAGGCCATGCGTGAAATCATGGCCCTGGCCGATGCCGCCAATGAATACATCGCCGCGCAGGCGCCTTGGTCGCTGGCCAAACAAGAGGGCCAGGAGCAGCAGGTGCTGGATATTTGCAGCCTCGGAGTCAACATGTTCCGCGCCCTAATGCTGTTCTTAAAACCGGTGCTGCCTAGTACCGCCGCCAAAGCCGAAGTCTTTCTACAAGAAACTTTAAGCTGGGAAACCGGGCTATCCTTTCGCAGTGGTGCCATCGCCAAATTTAAACCTCTATTGGTGCGAATCGAAGCCGAAAAGGTGGCGGCCATGGTGGCAGAGTCCAAACAAGAAACGGCCGTAGCCGCTGAACCTGCTGCTACCGGCCCACTAGCGAATGAGCCAATTGCGGCAGAGATTGACTTCGATGCTTTCGCCAAGGTCGATTTACGAGTGGCCTTAATTGCCAAAGCCGAACACGTCGACGGCGCCAAAAAATTATTAAAATTAAGCCTGGATATAGGCGGAGAAACCCGCCAGGTTTTCTCCGGCATTAAAAGTGCTTACAACCCGGAAGAACTAGAAGGCAAGCTAACGGTGATGGTCGCCAACTTAGCACCACGGAAGATGAAATTTGGCCTGTCCGAAGGCATGGTTCTAGCAGCCGGCCCCGGCGATAAAGAAATTTATTTGCTGGAACCGCACAGCGGCGCCAAACCCGGACAGAGAGTCATGTGAGCCAGACTGGCACCGAAACACTTATAACTCAAATGGATTAGCATAAAACCATTTGAGCTAGATATCGTATTGAACTGGCAGGCTTGGCTAAAGATAATAAGCGCCCAATTAAACTGGTGGAATTTGTATGGCTGAATTTGCCATTATTTTATTAAGCACAATTTTAGTTAATAATTTTGTGCTGGCCCAATTTTTAGGCCTATGTCCCTTTATGGGAGTCTCCAACAAATTGGAGACGGCCATTGGCATGGGTGGCGCTACCACCTTTGTCCTAACCCTCGCCAGCATTTGCAGCTATTTGGTCAATACTTATCTATTGCTGCCTTTTGGGCTGGAATATCTACGCACCATCGCGTTTATCCTAGTAATCGCGGTGGTTGTGCAATTTGCCAAAATGTTTATCGAAAAAACCAGCCCCTTGTTGTATCGCGTCTTGGGTGTTTTCCTGCCGCTGATCACCACCAACTGCGCGGTACTGGGGGTAGCCCTACAAAACACCACCAAGGCCCATAACTTTATGCAATCGACCTTTTATGGTTTTGGTGCGGCATTAGGTTTTAGCTTGGTATTGGTTTTATTTTCCGCCATGCGTGAGCGCCTGGCCGTGGCCGATGTGCCCGAGCCTTTTCAGGGCGCTGCGATTGCCATGATCACCGCCGGGTTAATGTCCCTAGCCTTTATGGGCTTTGGGGGTCTAGTCTAAGTGGAACTGTTTACCCACAATAGCCAGGCCCTTTTGATTGCCCTCGCAGTATTGGGCGGCCTAGCCTTAGTTTTCGGCGCAATACTCGGCTTTGCCTCGGTTAAGTACAAAATTGAAGGCGACCCGATTGTCGAACAACTGGATAGCTTGCTACCACAAACCCAGTGTGGCCAGTGCAGCTACCCCGGCTGCCGCCCTTACGCCGAAGCCATTGCCAATGGTGATGCGATTAACAAATGCCCACCTGGCGGGCAAGATACCATTGATGCGATTGCTGGACTTATGGGTGTCGACGCACCGGAACTGGATGCCGAGCACGGTCAAGAGGCCGAGCTGCCGACCGTGGCTTACATTCGTGAAGACGAATGCATCGGCTGCACCAAATGTATTCAGGCCTGCCCGATGGATGCCATACTCGGCGCCGCTAAACAAATGCACACGGTTATCGCCGATGAATGCACCGGCTGCGACCTCTGCGTTGAACCCTGCCCGGTCGACTGTATTGATATGATTGAAGTTGAAGTAAATTTGACCAGCTGGAAGTGGCAGCTACCCGTCAACAAGCCTAGTAACAACACTCAAATTATTGCCAGCGATAAAACCGGGGGGGCAAACTAATGTCTAAATGCTTCCCCTTGACCGGTGGTGTGCACCCGGCGGAAAACAAACAGCAATCGCTACAGCAAGCACTAAAACAAGCCGCCATTCCCAGGCAATTAATCCTGCCGATTAGCCAGCATATCGGTGCGCCCGCCGCCGCGATAGTCGAGGTCGGCGAAACAGTACTCGCCGGCCAAACTATCGCCGAGGCGCAGGGCCCGTTTAGCGCCCCCGTGCATGCATCCAGCTCTGGCACCGTGGTCGCTATTGAAGAGCGCGCCATCCCCCACCCTTCTGGTTTTCGCGGCGAGTGCATCATCATCGAAACCGATGGCCAAGATAACTGGGTCGAGTTGCAGGGGAGCGAACACCCTTTTAAGCTCAGCCACGAGGATGTTTTAGAAAAAATACGCAATGCTGGTATCGCCGGCATGGGCGGCGCTGGCTTTCCCGCCGCGATAAAATTAAGGCCGCCAGCCACCTGTGACATCGACACGCTGATCATCAATGGTACCGAGTGTGAACCCTATATCACCGCCGATGATGTATTAATGCAGCGACGAGCCGAAGATATTATTCAAGGCACCCTGCTACTGGCACAATTGCTCGACCAGCCCCAGCGTATTGTCATTGGTGTGGAAGACAATAAACCCCAGGCAATTGCCGCACTACAAACCGCCTCGCGCCAGTACGGCGACAAAGTTGAGATTTGTAGCTTTGCCACCAAATACCCCTCCGGAGGTGAGAAGCAGTTGATTCATATTTTGACCGGGCGCGAAGTTCCCAGTCAAAAACTGCCCGCCCATATCGGTGTAGTGTTGCAAAACGTCGGCACTGTGGCCGCCATCTGGGACGCCGTCAAACTCGGTCGGCCGCTGGTCTCCCGCATTACCACCGTGGTCGGCCAGAGCCTGAGCGAACAGGGCAATGCCGAAGTTCGGCTTGGTACTCCGGTGCAAGATTTATTAGCAGAATTCGGTTTTAAGCCCGACGATTGCCATAACTTAATCGCCGGTGGCCCGATGATGGGCTTTAGTTTAGAAACCCTAGCCGCACCCATAGTAAAAACCAGCAACTGCTTATTGGCGCCGACTCCGGAAGAACTGCCGCCGGCGCCGCCCGCGCAGGCCTGCATTCGGTGCGGCCTATGCGCCGAGGCTTGCCCGGCCAGCCTGTTACCGCAGCAGCTGTATTGGTATGCCAAGGCCCAAGATAACGAGCGCCTACTCAGCCATAATTTAATGGATTGTATTGAGTGCGGCGCCTGCTCCTTTGTTTGCCCCAGTAGTATTCCGTTGGTGCAATATTATCGGGCCTCCAAAGGCGCTATTCGCCAAGCCGAGGTCGACAAGGTCAAGTCCGACCGCTCCCGCCAACGGTTTGAATTTAGGCAGCTGAGGCTAGACAAAGCCGAGGCGGAAAAAGAAGCCAAGCGCCAGGCGCGGAAAAAAGCCGCCGAACTGGCCAAGCAAAAAGCCGCGGCCGCCAAAGCCACTGGCAACGATGGCAGCCAAGCGACCGGTGCCGACAAGCCCGCCGACAATGATTTGGTGGCCGCCGCTATGGCCAGGGTGCAGAACCAACAGGCTGATCCTGCCGAACAGCTAGCAAAGCTCGAGCGTGGCGTTAACAATGCACACAATCGCCTGCAGTCAGCCCAGCAGAAAATGGCCGAGGCCGAAGAGCCACAACAAGAAAAATTAGCAGCCAGGGTCAAGCAGGCCGAGTTAAGGCATGCCGAGGCCAAGAAAAAACTAAGTGATTTTAATGCCGAGCAAAAGCCAGTGGTCAGTACTGCGGAAGACAAGCCTGTAAGCAAGGACGATCCAGTAGCGGCAGCCATCGCTCGCGCCCAAGCCAAGATGAGTATGTCGCCGCAGGAAAAATTGCAGGCCAACCTAGACTCTCTCGCCAAGCGCTTAGATAAAGCCCGAGAAAAAATTGCCAAGGCCGAAGCCGACGGTGATACCGGCGCCAAATTGGACGCTGTAAAAACTGGCGCCGCCAAGCTAGCAGAAAAAATTGCGGCGGCAGAAACAGAGCTAGCCGAACTCCAGCCGCAGCCAACTACAACGGTGGCAAACAAACCCGAGCAGGACGCTGCCAGCGCCGCTATTGAAAAAGCCAAAAGCAAGGCCGCCGCCCAAGCCAGCATGAGTGATGACGATAAGCGCACAGCCAAAATTGAATCTTTAAAGCAACGCCTCAGCAAAGCCGAGCTGCGGCTTAATAAAGCCGAAGCCGAACACGATGACAATATCGAGGCGTTTAAAACTGGAGTTGAAAAACTGAAACAGAAGCTTATTGAAATGGAGGTGAACTGATGGCCTTTATGCGTCAAAGCTCGCCCCATAGCCACGGCGTCAACAGCACCGCTGGCGTTATGCAAACCGTTTTACTGGCCTGTATTCCCGGCCTGCTGGCAATGACTGTTTATTTTGGCTTTGGCAATATCGTCAATATAATTATTGCTGCGATAACAGCACTGGGCTGCGAGGCGGCCATTTTAAAACTGCGCGGCAAGCCGGTTGGTTTTTATTTAAAAGACTATAGCGCCTTGGTTACCGCCGTTTTGCTCGGCCTGGCACTACCCGCTTACTGCCCTTGGTGGCTAATTGTAGTGGCTAGCTTCAGCGCCATAGTGCTGGCCAAACAGCTCTATGGCGGCCTCGGCTACAACCCGTTTAACCCCGCCATGGTCGGCTATGTGATCGTCTTGATCTCATTCCCTTTGCCGATGACACAATGGGCCGGCGCCAGTACTCTCACTGGCATAGAGCCATTGTCTTTTCTGCAAGGACTGCAACAATCTTTTGGATTGCTGCATATTGACGGCTACACCGCCGCTACACCGCTGGATCTGTTAAAACAAAACGACGGTCTAATGCTCAGCCAGCTGTATCAAAGCGAGGCGGTGTTTAACCATGGCAGTGTCGCCGGCGCTGGTTGGGAATGGGTTAACCTGGGTTTTCTACTCGGCGGCCTCTACCTGTTGTATAAAAAAATATTTACCTGGCATGCGCCAGTTTCGATGCTGCTGGGCCTAGGCCTAATGGCCGCTCTGTTTTTTGACGGTGGCAGCTCCACCAGCGGTGGCTCACCATTGTTCCACTGGTTTAGCGGTGCCACCATGCTAGGTGCATTTTTTATTGTCACCGACCCGGTTAGCTCGGCGGTCTCAAACAAAGGCCGCATCGTCTACGGTTTTTTAATTGGCATTACCTTGTATATTATTCGGGTCTGGGGCAACTACCCGGACGCCATCGCCTTTGCCGTTTTGCTAATGAACTTTGCTGCGCCCTTTATCGATTATTACACCCTGCCCCGCAGCTATGGCCATAGCAAAAGTCGCCGCGCGACGGAGAAAACAGAATGAGCGACAAGCCAGTAGCCGAGACCCCCAGCCTGGGCCAGGCCATACTTAAAAATGCGCTATTGCTCAGTGTTTTTGCGCTGCTAACCGCCGGCATAATGGGTTTAACCTATGTTGGTACCAAAGATAGGATCAGCGCCGCCGAGCGCCAGGCGGCCGAAAAAGCCCTGCTGGAAATTGTTAGCCCCAGCGGCGCACGCTTGCACGATAACGAACTATTATCCGATACCGCCCCGGTGGCGGAAAAATACTGGCAGGCCCTGGGCTTGAAAAACGGCGGCCTCTATCATATTGCTCGCCGCAACGGGCAACCCATAGCCTATCTATTTTTCGCCGTGGCCCCAGATGGCTACAGCGGCGAGATTAAATTATTAATTGGTATCGACCCGGCTGGAAAAATTACCGGCGTGCGCGCCCTGGCACACAAGGAAACCCCCGGCCTAGGCGATAAAATAGAGTTAAAGAAAAGCCCCTGGATGCTGAGTTTTAATGGCAAGTGGCTGGATGACGAGAACCTTGCCGACTGGGCCGTAAAAAAAGACGGCGGCGAATTTGACGCTTTTACCGGTGCCACAATTACCCCAAGGGCAGTGGTTAAACAAGTCAAACGTAGCTTACAAAGTTTTGCCGATATGCAAACCAACCATACCCTGGCTAACATGCCACAGCCGGAGGCGCAGCCATGAGCGGGAATCAAACAGCCATGAGCGGAAATGAGGCTAGCATGAGCGGAAACGAAGCCAGCATAAGCGAAGATAATATCGATCAAGCGGTGGATCAAACGGCTCCCATCAATACACTGGAAATTAGCAAAAATGGCCTCTGGGACAATAACCCCGCCCTGGTTCAACTACTGGGCCTATGCCCGTTGTTGGCCGTCAGTGGCTCGGTGGTGAATGCCTTGGGTCTTGGTTTGGCAACTATGCTGGTATTAGTCGGCTCGAACATTTCCGTGTCACTAATTCGGAAAAGCGTCAGCGATGCGGTGCGCCTACCGGTATTTGTGATGATTATTGCCTCTTTCACCACCGCCACTGAATTGCTCATGCAGGCCTTTACCTATGAGCTGTATCAAATTCTGGGGATCTTTATTCCGCTGATTGTCACCAACTGCACCATTCTTGGCCGCGCCGATGCCTTTGCCAGTAAAAATGGCGTACTGGCCTCGGCACTGGACGGCTTTATGATGGCCCTGGGCTTTCTATTGGTCTTAGTTAGCCTCGGCGCAATCCGCGAAATTCTTGGCAGCGGCACCTTATTTTCCGGCATGGACCTGCTGCTGGGTGATGTAGCCAGTAACTGGCAACTTAATATTCTAGGCTCAAACTACCCCGGCTTTCTGGTCATCATTTTACCGCCCGGGGCATTTATTGTGACCGGCTTTTTAATTGCCGGGAAAAACAGCATCGACAAATGGCAGCTAGAAAAAGCCAAGGCCAAGCAAGCGCCGGTTGTGGCCGGCAGCAAACGCGTTCGAACCACAGGGACCATTAGTTAATGGGCGCTGGCAATGGCGGCAACAAGACAGAGCAAAGCGGCCACGACCGGCTGCTGGATGAACCTCAATTTCAAGGCCGTAAAGCCAAGCGCGCCGATGGCCGGCGGCGCCAGCTGGCAATTCTAGAGGCGACTTTACGCATTGTTGCCCGCGACGGTATTCGCGCAGTCAAGCACCGCGCCATTGCCAAGGAAGCCGAAGTACCACTGGCTGCAACCACTTATTACTTTAAAGACATTAACGACCTGATTGGCGATGCCTTTTTATTGTTTGCCGCTAAAAATAATTTGCGCAATGCCTGGCTGCAAGAACAAAGCCAGAAACTACTGAGTGCTGAGGCCTATGCCCAAAATCCACAGCAATTTCGCCAACAGCTATTGCCCAAAATTCAAACCGTGCTGCTAGACCATATCAGGCAACAGGTCGCGGACCGCGACAATCGATTAATAGAACATGCTTTTTTAAATGAGTCTTTGCGCAACCCGGTCATCGCCAGTAGCTTCCAGCAGCCCAGGAACAATATACTGCAGGCTATCAGCGACTTTTTACAGCAATTGGGCATCGACAACGCCATCTCTCACGCCCACACCACCCACGGTTTAATTCAATGGCTCGAATACTTATTGGTCACCGATGACAGGGCTGAGAACTGGCAGCAGGCGGAACAAGCAATCGCCTGCTTGCTCAGCAATATTCTTACAGCTGAGTAATACGATAGCCGCGCTGCTGCAGCTGCTGTAACAAACCATGCTCGCCCACCAAGTGTAATGCCCCCACTAGAATCAGCTCGCGCTCGCGGGTCTGTAACATGGCTTCTATTTTAGGCAGCCAGCGATTATTGCGCTGCACCAATAGCTTTTGATAAACATCGGGGAATTTATCCCGCCACTCATCAACGCCAGTGGCCGCCAGGGCACGCCGATTACCACTGCGCCAGGCACTGGTTAACTGCTGCATTTGAGCAGGAATATTAACTAAATCCTGCAAGCTATAACGAACAAACTGATCTTCCTGGCCATAGGCTAATTCGCGGATAAACCCCATCTGTTGCAAGGGGGTTTCGAAGGTAATAATATTTTTGTTATCGGCCCGAGCACGGCTGAAAAAATGATCATCAACCCCGGCCGCGGTCATGCCCAAACGCTTCATTTCCATCACCGTTAGCTGGATAGAAATCGCCACCGGACTAAACCGCTGCATGGCCTGCCAAGGCAAGCCACGGCTGGTGACGGCCTGCTTAAGCGCTAGATAGGTTTTGGGGCTTAAGAGCTGCGCCAGGGTTTGGCCTTCTTTCAGCGTCATCAAGCGGATAAATTGCTGCTGTTGCTGCGGTTGCTGCAACAATTCGCTATCGGTTTCAAACACCAGAGTTTGGGCCTGCTGGTAGGCCTGCTGAAATTCCTGCGGCAGCGGATAGTCGGACTCGCGGAGCAAATGGATGGTGCCGCCAAGATAAAGCTCCTGGCCATTTTTACTGACCTTCCATATCGAAGTTTCGGCCAGGCTGCAAAAGCTGCTGAGGCACAGACATAGCCCAGCGAGTAGTTTGTACATAAAGTGTCTCTTTGTGTGCCAATCTGTGACCGATATCACTAATTTAGCTGGCAATCTGTTAGTGGCTAATCTATACCCATATATAAACAGGCATCGCATTAGCCAATGGGTTATTTATGAGTAATTTAATTATATCCGCGCTGATTGTTGTTGGACTTGCTTTAAGCCCGCCAATCAACGCCCAAGATGTTTACCGATGGGTAGATGAAGACGGCAAATATCGCTACAGCGACAAGCCCCGCCCGGGCGCTAAACTGGTGCTCAGGCGCGAGATACCCTACATCGTGCCGCTGGGTAAAAATCCAGCCACCGGTGCAGGAGGCGCGCCGCTGGTGGCCAGTGGCATCAACAACACTGCCAAGCTGAAACCTTTAATCAAGCAACAGAGGCGCTGCGCCAAAAATCGAAACCGCTTGGCCCACGCCCAGTCCCAGCTGATCAAACGCCAGCAACAGGGTATGCCCGATAAAAGTAGGCAATTTTATCAAAAACTGGTGACCCGCTATCAAACCAAGGTCACCACCCATTGTGGTTAGGCCAGCTCATCCGTAGCAACGAAGTACTTTGGGTCTTCCATCACATTGACTTCACACAGGTCACCCGCGTTTTTCAACAGCTTGCGGCACTCAGGGCTAAGGTGGCGTAGGTGTAAAGTCTTGCCCTCACGCTGATAACGCTCAGCTAGGGTGTCCAAGGCTTCGATACCCGAATGATCACTAACCCGAGAGCGTTTAAACTCGATCACCACATGTTCAGGATCGTTTTTGGGGTCAAATAATTCACGGAAATCCGATACTGAACCAAAGAAGATAGGCCCGCGCAGGTCATAAACTTTATAGCCCTGCTCATCGATATAAGTGTCCGCCATTATGTGCTTGGCGTGTTTCCAGGCAAATACCAAGGCCGATACAATCACCCCGATAACCACTGCAATTGCCAGGTCATAAGCTACCGTAACACCAGACACCAAGACGATAATAAATAGCTCAGACGGCGGTATTTTGCGAAATAAGCGCAATGAAGACCATTCAAACGTCCCCAACACCACCATAAACATAATGCCGACCAAGGCTGCCAATGGCACCATTTCAATATATTTTGCGCCAAACAAGATAAAGCCAAGTAATACCAAGGCGGCGGTGATACCGGATAAGCGACCACGACCACCGTTATTAATATTGATCATGCTCTGGCCAATCATGGCACAACCACCCATGCCGCCGAACACACCATTAACACTGTTGGCGATGCCCTGGCCAATACATTCGCGGTTGCCCTGGCCGCGGGTCTCGGTGATCTCGTCGATCAAAGTCAGGGTTAATAGGGACTCAATCAGGCCAATCGCCGCGATGATGGCGGAATAAGGCAGGATGATCCACAAAGTTTCTAAGGTGAATGGCACCATAGGAATCGAAAAGCTCGGTAACTCACCTTTTAAGGTGGCTGTCGCCGCCTCTTCAGCTGGCAGGCTATCTCGCACAAAATCAATCACCGCACGAGCGTCTAGGTCGAGCCCAACCACCAACAAGGTAACCGTAACAATGGCGACTAATCCGGCCGGTACCGCAGTGGTTATTTTCGGTAGGAAATGGGTAATCAGCATGGTCAACGCAATTAAGCCAAGCATAAGATAGAGCACAGGCCCTTGCATCCATTCCATTTCACCGAGGCTATTTTTGACTTCAAACTGGCCTAACTGAGCCAGGAAGATAACGATAGCCAGACCGTTAACAAAGCCCAGCATCACCGGGTGCGGCACCATGCGGATAAACTTACCCAACTTTAAAATACCGGCAGTCATCTGAATAATGCCGGCCAGTAATACCGCCGCAAACAAATACTGAATATCGTATTGGGCGACCAAGGAGATCATTACCACGGCGGTAGCGCCGGTGGCGCCGGAGATCATGCCTGGGCGACCGCCGAAGATCGAGGTTAAAATCCCCATCATAAAGGCTGCGTAGAGCCCGACCATGGGCGGCACCCCTGCAACAAAGGCAAAAGCCACAGCCTCAGGCACTAAGGCCAAGGCGACGGTAACGCCAGACAACACGTCATTTTTGACGTTGTACTGCTTGGCTTTTTCATTGATCAGGTTAAACATTACTGCCCCTATCGCTCGCTACTACCCAACCATGCACAAACGCCAAACCCCTCGATAGGAATCTGACCGTGTTATTCATTGCTTATGATAATAGGCGGGTATTAAAAGGCGGCGATAGTAGCAGATTTAACCACCGCCACCAACTACCAAGGGCTTGAGCGGTGGTATATCGACAAGCTTAGATTACTTTTTCTTACCCAATAGCTCGATCGCGTAGCCGTCAGGGTCTTTGCAAAAAGCCAAGATGGTGGTGCCGGCTTTCATCGGCCCAGCGGCGCGGGTGACTTCACCGCCAGCGGCCTTAATATCGTCACAGGCTTGATAAACATCATCAACCTCGATGGCAATATGACCATAGCCATTACCCTGCTCATAGCTGTCTTGGTCCCAGTTATGGGTCAATTCAAGCACGGTATTAGTTGCTTCATCGCCGTAGCCTAAAAAAGCTAGGCTGAACTTACCTTCGGGGTACTCGTTTAAACGCAGCAGCTGCATGTTAAGTACCTTGGTATAAAACTCGATGGATTTTTCTAAATTGCCCACTCGGAGCATTGTATGTAGTAGTCGCATAGCCGCCTTATCACACTAGAATGGTCGGTTTATAGCACCGACTCAGGGGCGGTTAATATGAAACAAGCGATGCGGCCGGTCAAGAGCTTTAACGCTCAAACCGCCGCTGAGCTTGTCTATAGCTTAACCACCAGGGTATTTCTATGGCGGCTATAGCACTGGCGTTGACCATGCCAATGACCGTTATTATGACGCGACTTACCGGGTCGAGGACGGTATTTGTGGTTTAAGCGCAGCGCACTGCCAAGTCGTAACTGGCCGAGTTTAACGCCGGTATAGAGTTTGGAGCTAAGACGATGCTTGCCAGCATGACTGCGATGATTGCAATCGCGTTGCTGGTGTTGGTGTTGATGCTGGTGTTGGCGTTGGCGTTGGTGTTGGTACTGACGTTGATATTGTCGATACTGGGCCTGTTTCAGCTGGCGCTTAGTTTGCTGATGCTGCCGGTATTGATAATGTTGTTGCCGTTGCTGCCGATAGTTAGGGTTATGAGGTTTTTTATACTTCGTCTCAGCCCGATAGCAGTGTCCCTGTTGACAGTAATACACAGGCTTATCCGATCGATGTTGGCGCTCAGCCTGTGCATGCGCAATAGCCTGAGTTGAAACCGAGCCGAGCAGTAAAACCAAGCCAGTTCTGAGCAAATGGGATAGCCTTGTATATAACATGATAAATCGCCCCTAAAGTTGCGGAGATGGGTAAGCAGTAAACCCAATGTAGTTTTCAGCCCATGAATAAGGCCTGAACTTTTCCAGCACCCCAGGCTAGGGTTACACTGAGCATATTAAGGCTTGAATACTTACATCAGCATAGTGATGTAGCGCAACATTGAGTTTTGGCAAAACCTCTGCGACGCCAGGGCTCGGGTCCCAGCCCAGATATTATTGAGGAGAAGTATTATGTACCAACCACCCAACTTCGCCGTTGTCACACCTTATATTATTGTCCACGGGGCAGCGGCCTTTATTGAATTTGTACTACACGCCTTTAGTGCCGAGGAAGTTGGCCGCTCCGAAAAAAATGGCCGCATTCTTAACGCCCAAATCAACATTAGCGACTGCGCTATTATGGTGGCCGAGGCCAAGCAAAATTTGGCCGCCATGCCCAGCGCCTATTATTTATATGTTGATGACGTCGATGATACAATGGCCACGGCTCAGGCCGCCGGTGGTGAATTGGTTTTCGTCGCCGAAGATATGCCCTATGGTGACCGCCAAGGTGGCATTAAGGATCCTTTTGGCAATTACTGGTGGATTTCAAAACGACTTGAGCACAGCAGCTATTATGACTGAATTATTGAGCACCAAGCGTCTAGTATTGCGCAGCGCTGAGCTCAGCGATGATAATTTTATCTACCACATCATGAATGACCCAAGCTGGTTAAACGGTATAGGTGACCGAGGTATTCACGACCTCAGCTGCGCCCGCCTGCATATTCGCGACAGCATGCAACAAAGCTATCAAGACCGAGGCTTTGGTATGTATATTGTTAGCCGCCTGGAACAAACAAATGTTCCCATCGGCCTATGTGGTTTAATAGATCGACCCGGTCTAGAGCATATCGATATTGGCTATGCCCTGCTGCCGCAATTTACCGGTCAAGGTTTTGCCTTGGAAGCGGCCCAAGCCATGCTTAAACACGGCCTAGACACCTTGGGCATTGAAAAGATCATTGCCATCACGGCAGAATCCAATACCCGCTCCGCACTGCTATTAGAAAAACTAGGCATGCATTTTCGCAAAATGATTCAGCTGCCTGGCAGCCAAGAAAAAAGCCGCTTGTTTTATTAACCCTATTCTAACGAATAACTATTTAAACTTCAGAATAAGCCGCTTGAATGGCTTGCAGCTGGTCTTGATGACTGGCATCGCCATAGGGGATCAATAGCTGCATTAGCTGAAACACCATACTGTGCACAGCTTGCTCTGGGGTGCTGACTTTTGTGGTCAGTTCAATATAGGAAAACCACTGGTTCAACAATAGGTTTAAGTTTTGACACAGGGGCACTAAAACCGACTCATCAAAGCTAATAATACCGAGCTCGCGCATAGCGACAACGAGCTTGCCCAGCCCTACTTCCGTTTTTTGGTAGCTATTCAACAAGGGTTTTTTAAGTTCAGGGAAGCGTAAAATCAATTCACTGGGATTACGATAGACAAAACGATAGTTAAACACCTGCTCACTCAGCACATACAGGTACATCCAATAATCTTCTAGGCTATGCAAACTTGCGGCGGGGTTATTTAGAATTTCAGCCAAGGCCGCCAAATGCTGCTTGAGCAATTCGCCAATAATGACTTCCTTGCCTTTAAAGTGATAATACAAATTACCCGGACTCATATCTAACTCATTGGCAATATCGACGGTACTAACACTGGCCTCAGCCTCTTGGTTAAATAAGCTCAGGCTGGTTAATAAAATCTTGTCCTTGGTCTTCATCCACTATCCAGCGCAATGGTAAAAGCAAATAGTCGCAGTTTACGCAAAAAAAAGCCAGCCAAGAAAACTTGGCTGGCTATAACGGGTAAAACTACGACAAACTGTTAGGAGGGATTAAGCCTCTACTTTCGCTTCAACCTTCTTAGCTTCAACTTTGGCAGCAGGAGCAACTTGCTCAGCCTGCATGGCTTTAACTGTTTTGCTAACACTGTTAATGTTCTTTTTCATGCTATCAACCGACTTGATCAACGCATCTAATTTTGTCTCTAGGCGCTCGATACCTTCGTTGTTATCGCCACCCAAGGAGAAGGCGCCACGAACCTTATTCAAACGCTCTTCCAGCGTATTGCTGATGCTGTCGCTAAGCTTACGACTGCTAACCTTGTCTTTGGTTTCGCTAATCTTTTCTTTAGTTTCATTGATAACATCAAGAGTTTCAGCTTCTAGCTCTTCGCCCTTTTTTACTAGGTCATCAAACAATTTAGGGGTTTCTTTGCTGGCCTTTTCGTAAACATCTTTGGCTTCATCAAAAGCCTTACCGTAGGCACCTAAACCTGCCAACCAAACGTTTTTGGCGAAATCGCCGGCTTTATCGATGTTGCTCTTTACTTCAGTTTCGTTCGCATCTTGTTTAGACATAATCAGCCTCCATCGGCTTTTAGGTAGTGGGTAATATTCAATGGAGGCCACTTTAGCTAGATAAATTAGAAAGCGCATACTAAAAACAAAAAAACGTTGAGATTCCCCCAAACAAGGTCCAAATAACCGCACTGCCCCCGCCCTGCAACCCGTTAAAACTAAGCCCCTACGCTTGATAGCACAAGCACGGCCCGGCTGGGCCGGGAGCTAGCCTTAGACGGAGCAGATATCATCTATAGCACAAGCGATCGCGCTCACATTGGCATAACCTAGTCGCTCTAACTGCTCAGCCGCCAAACAGGCACGCGCACCTGAAGCACAATGAATATAGACGGGCTTAAGGCTATCGGCGAAATTTGACGACATTTTCATCTCTACTACACCGCGGGGCATATTGATGGAATTCGGCGCGGGCTTTGCTGCCACCTCGTCGGGCTCGCGCACATCAATAAGCACACCATTATTGGCTGCGATTTCTATTTTAGCCTCAGCGGCACTGAGGACACGAATATTGGCCCGCACCTCAGCAATCAATTCAGGTATAGGTTTTAGCATGACACCACCTCTTTGGAATAAAGCCTGGTATATTAGCACACACTAAATAACAAACAACACCATCGCCCCGCCTTCGGGTTTTGCCGGGGAATGTCTTACGCCAAGCCAGCTCAACTTTTCAATGACCGTGCTTTCTATGTCAGCCGGAGCATCGGCAGCCTAAAAAAACCTGTCATAATATGGCTGGCAATCACGGCCAGCCATAATTTCATCAGCCCAATAGCCGCCATTGACCAGCGAAACCCTTTCGCTGCAAAGGAAAATCAATCAGTTCGACCTAAGCGACCGACAACATGGCAGGGGCTTGCGCAACAGATCTATTCCCTGTAAGTTTGGCTTTGGATGCAGTAAATAAAACAAACGGATTCTCAGTCAGTTTTACTATTTACCGACCTACGAATCCAGTTGCACTAGAGGTGTTTACCGCTAATGGAATTTTGGTTTTGTGCTTGTCTTCAGTTCTACCTTTATTTCTTCCCCCTGAAAATTCAGCGCGGGGCACGCCCCCCTAATGCCTCTTACTTTTCCTTCATTAAACACCTGACTGCTTACTCTCCAACCAGAGGGCAGCATTAATGCCCGAACCCTATAGCACTGGAATATGGCCACTATTGGTTTACTTTGTCATGGTCTTGGCTCTGGTCGCCACCATGTTAATTCTATCTTGGCTGCTGGGCCAACGACGCCGCGAACAAGCGACTAACGAGCCCTATGAGTCCGGCATTGTCGCCGTCGGTGATTCGCAAGTACGCATCTCAGTAGAATTTTATTTGATCGCCATTTTTTTTGTTATCTTCGATTTAGAAACAGTTTTTATTTTCGCCTGGGCCATCGCTTTTTTTGAGCTGTCTTGGTATGGCTACTTTGCGGTATTGCTATTTATTATCATTCTCGCCATAGCCCTAATCTATGAATGGCGTTCCGGCGCCCTGGACTGGGGCAAAAAAACTCGCCAAGGCTTAAGCACAAAAGCCAAGATAGATAGCGCTGTAGGAGCTGATTGATGAAATGGAGTTTAACTCGGCCTGAAGACAATACCATCGCCAGCAGCATGGACCAGGGTGTGGTCGACCAGCAAATACAACGCAATGTGCTTTTTGCTAATTTGGAAGATTTAATTTCCTGGGGCCGAGCCCATTCTTTATGGCCTTTTAATTTTGGCCTATCTTGCTGCTATGTCGAGATGGCGACCGCCTTCACCAGCCGTCACGATATAGCCCGCTTTGGCTCAGAGGTTATTCGCGCCACTCCAAGGCAGGCCGACTTAATGGTGATTTCTGGCACTTGTTTTCTAAAAATGGCACCGGTGATACAAAGACTCTACCAACAGTTATTGGAGCCACGCTGGGTAATTTCCATGGGGTCCTGTGCTAATTCTGGCGGCATGTACGACATTTATTCAGTGGTACAAGGGGTCGATAAATTTATTCCCGTCGATGTTTATGTGCCCGGCTGCCCACCCCGCCCCGAGGCCTTAATGCAAGGCTTAATAATGTTGCAAGAATCTATTAAGCAAGAGCGCCGCCCCCTGAGCTGGTGTGTTGGCGACCAAACTGTGGTGAAGCCCCAACCGCTCAGCCAGCGAGACCAATTAAGCGCCGAGCGCAGCCTCGCCACCGAGCTAAGGCCACCGACAAAAATTTAAGAACATAATGATTTACGCAGTATTCAGAGCACAGGAAGTCCTGAACCATTAGTTTAAGCAGCGATGCGGTACCCGACAATAACAAGCGGTCATTACCAGCCACATAAGTCAGGGATTTAAATGCAAGCAGCCAGCCAAGAACACCGCCAGCCAATAGAGCTAGAATTGCAGCAGCAGTTTGGTGAGCGCGTTTTTGTTAAACAAGACTGCGCCGATGGCATTACCACGCTGTGGGTAGATCGAGGCCAAATCATCGCGGTGCTGTCTTTTCTTAAACCCTGCTACACCATGCTGTACGATCTTTTTGCTATTGATGAACGCTGTCGCCAACATCGCCAAGGCCAGCCACAGGCCGACTACAGCGTGGTTTATCAGCTGCTCTCTTTGGCACAAAATCAAGACCTGCGGATAAAGGTCGCCCTATCGGCACAACAACTTGAATTACCCAGCGTGATCTCGGTCTGGCCCAACGCTAATTGGTATGAACGCGAAGCCTGGGATATGTTTGGTATTGTCTTCACCGGGCACCCTAACCTATGCCGTATATTGCTGCCGCCCACCTGGGAAGGACACGCACTGCGTAAGGATCATCCGGCCCGGGCCACCGAGATGCCGCCCTTCGCCATGACCGAGCAGCGACAAGAAGCCGAACAAGAAGCGCTGCGGTTTCGCCCCGAGGACTGGGGCATGAAAACCGCCGCCGAGGGCAGCGAGTATATGTTCCTCAACCTCGGCCCCAACCACCCCAGTGTGCACGGGGTTTTTCGCATTGCCCTACAACTAGACGGCGAAGTGGTTATCGATGCAGTGCCCGATATTGGTTACCACCACCGCGGCGCCGAAAAAATGGCCGAGCGGCAAACTTGGCACAGCTTTATTCCTTATACCGACCGCATCGATTACCTCGGTGGCGTCATGAACAACCTGGCCTATATACAAAGCGTTGAAATCCTTGCGGGTATCGAGGTGCCTGCCAGGGCGAAAACTATTCGCATTATGTTGGCCGAGCTATTTCGTATTTCCAGCCACTTGGTTTATTACGGCACCTTCGCCCAAGATATCGGCCAGATGTCACCGGTGTTTTATATGTTTGCCGACCGCGAGCGTTTGTTTGGCATTATCGAAGCCATTACCGGTGGCCGTATGCACCCAGCCTGGTTTCGTATCGGCGGCGTCTGCCAGGATTTACCCGAAGGCTGGCAGGCATTGGTATTAGAATTTATCGACAGCATGCCGGCACGCTTGCAACATTACGACAAGATGGTGATGCAAAATAAAATTCTGCAAGAGCGCACTATCGGCATTGGCGTCTACAGTCAGCAAGAAGCCATCGACTGGGGTATTACCGGCCCCGGCTTACGTGCCACCGGCAGCGATTGGGATATCCGCCATAAGCGCCCTTATGGGGGCTATGAAGATTTTGATTTTGACACCATCACCGCCCGTGGTGGTGATTGCTACGATCGCAGCGTGGTTCGGATCGAAGAGATTTATGAAAGCTTAAAGATCGTGCGCCAATGTGTCGAGAAGATGCCGGCCGGGCCCTATAAAAGCGAGCACCGTTTAACCACCCCGCCAGCAAAAGAAAATACCATGCACGATATCGAAACCCTGATTCATCATTTTTTAAATGTTAGCTGGGGGCCGGTAATACCGGCCGGCGAAGCCTCGATCATGATTGAAGCCACCAAGGGTTTAAACAGCTACCACCTAATCAGCGACGGTGGTACCAGCTCCTACCGCAGCCGCATACGCACCCCCTCGTTTCCACATTTGCAACAGATACCCCTTATTTCAAAGGGCCTGATGATAGCCGACCTTATTGCCATCATCGCCAGCATCGATTTTGTTATGGCGGATGTCGACCGATGAACAATAACAACAGCCAAGTACCAAGCACCGGCTTAATCCAGACGGATATTGCCTCGGTTTTAAGTCCGCAGGAATTGGCTGCCATTGATGCCGAACTCAAACATACGCCCTACCCGGCTGGCGCCGCCATTGATGCCTTAAAAATTGTTCAGCAACAACGCGGCTGGGTTTCTGACTCATGCTTGCAGGCTATTGCCAAACACTTGCACATGTCGGTCCATGAGCTCGACGGCATCGCTACCTTTTACAATTTGATTTATCGCCAGCCAGTAGGAAAAGAAGTCATTTTATTTTGCAACAGCGTCAGCTGCTGGCTCTGTGGCAGCGATCAAATTAAGGAAAAAATATCGAACAAACTGGGCATCGACTTTGGTCAAACCAGCGCCGACGGTCGTTATACCTTAATTCCAGTACCCTGCCTGGGTGCCTGCGATAAAGCCCCGGTGATGATGTTGGGCGAACAGTTAATTAGCCAGCTCGATGAGCAAAAATTAGAAATACTGACAATAGAAGACAGCAAGCCTGATAAGGCATAACTAGAAACCAGAAGTTAAAACCGATAGCTGAAAACTATGTTAAAAGAAAAAGTCCTAACCCGAAATATCGGCCCAGAACAGGGCCCAACCGATATCACCGCCTACCAAGCTAACGGCGGCTACCGCGCTTTGCGTAAAGCTCTGGCCAGCTTGTCGCCGCAAGATTGTCTGGACCAGATCAGCGCGTCCAATTTGCGTGGTCGTGGCGGTGCTGGTTTCCCCACCGGGATGAAATGGAGCTTTGTACCCATGGGCGATAAGTGCAGCCCCGGTCCCAAGTACCTAGTCTGTAATGCCGATGAGATGGAACCCGGCACGTTTAAAGATCGATTATTGATCGAATGTGATCCACATCAGTTAATCGAGGGTATGATTCTCGCGGCTTATACCATTGGCGCCGACATTTCCTACATTTTTATTCGCGGTGAATACAGTTTGCCGATTGAGCGTTTGCGTACCGCCCTGGCTGAATGTTATCAACAGGGCATGCTGGGGAAAAATATCCTCGGCAGCAGTTACAGCCTAGAAATGTATTTACACCCCAGTGCCGGTCGTTATATCTGCGGTGAAGAGACCGCTTTAATTAACGCCCTAGAAGGCAAGCGCGCCAATCCCAGGGCCAAGCCACCCTTCCCTCAGGTCAGCGGCTTATGGGGCCGGCCCACCATCGTTAACAATGTCGAAACTCTTTGTAATATCCCGCATATTATCGATCGCGGCGCTGACTGGTTTAAGTCCCTAGGTCTGGGCGAAGACGCCGGCACTAAAATGTTTGGTGCCAGTGGCCGGGTTAAAAACCCCGGTTGCTGGGAGATGCCCATGGGTACACCGATACGTTACATTTTTGAGCAGCTGGCCGGTGGCATGCAAGACGGCTTGAATTTAAAAGGCTTTTTACCCGGCGGCGGTTCCACCGATTTTTTACTGCCCGAACATTTAGACCTGGCGATGGATTACAACGTCATCGGCAAAGCCGGCAGCCGTATGGGCACCGGCACCATGATCATTCTTGACGACCAGCGCTGCCCGGTGGGCATGGTGTTAAATTTAATTCGTTTTTTTGCCCATGAATCCTGTGGCTTTTGCACCCCCTGTCGCGAAGGTCTGCCTTGGGCCAGGCAAGTTTTGGAAGATATTGAAGCCGGTCGCGGCCGCCAGGAAGACTTGGACACCCTGGAGTACCAAATTAATTATATCGGTGCCATGGGCAATACCCATTGCGCCTTGGCGCCCGGCGCCATGGAGCCGTTGCAAAGTGCTCTCAAATATTTTCGCCAAGACTTTGAGCAACATATCCGTGCTGGCTGCTGCCCCTATCAAATACCCGCAAGCTCCGCCCGACAACCAGCCTCAGGTGTAGGAGCTAGCTTATGATTAATGCGCCTCAACTTTACGAATTTGGGTCGACAATAAATAGGGTGTCTTTAATCCGGCTTAGCCTTGGCGTTTTATTTTCCAGACCCGCCGTTAATCTGTGGACTCTAGCCATCCAGGCTCTCGGTCTTCGGCCAAGGCTAATCCTAACTATTAAGGCCACCGCACATTCTCCAATAAATGAATTTTGGTATTGGTTTTTCAGCCCTCTGCCGCAAGGCAGCGGCAATGGAGCCCCCATGGACGGGTTCACGGCGCGATGAAAAATCAATGCCCAAGTTCATTTTGGCACAATCTTAACGCCATAGAAATTCAGGCGAAAATGGGCGCTCACGTATGTATTTAATGACACTGCGAGGCTATAGCAATAATGATTAACATCATCATCGATGGCCAGGACTATCAAGTAGAGCCGGGAGAAAACCTGCTGCAGTCTTGTTTAAATGCCGGCCTCGATCTGCCCTATTTTTGCTGGCACCCAGCCATGGGCTCGATTGGTTCCTGCCGTCAATGCGCCGTGTTGCAATACCAAAATGCCGAAGATCAACGCGGTAAAATCGTTATGGCCTGCATGACTCCGGTCAGCGACGGCGCCCGGTTTTCACTGCAAGCGGATAAGGCCGCCGAGTTTAGGCAGGCCATTGTTGAATCTCTTATGCTCAACCATCCCCACGACTGCCCTGTTTGCGCCGAAGGCGGTGAATGCCATCTGCAAGATATGACGGTGCTGGTGGGCCATAGCCAACGTCGTTATCGGGGTTTAAAAAACACCCACCGCAATCAATACCTAGGCCCGCTGATTAACCACGAAATGAATCGCTGCATCAGCTGTTATCGCTGCGTGCGTTTTTACCGCGATTATGCCGGCGGCGATGACCTGGCCGCGCTGGCCAGCCATGACCATGTGTATTTTGGTCGCCACCAAGACGGTGTGCTGGAAAATGCCTTTTCCGGAAACCTGGTTGAGGTCTGCCCGACTGGGGTCTTTACCGATAAACCCCTACTCAAGCAATACAGCCGCAAATGGGATTTACAATCCGCGCCGTCGATCTGCAATAACTGCAGTGTCGGTTGTAATACCATGCCGGGGGAGCGCTACGGCAAGCTAAAACGTATACACAACCGTTTTAACCCTGAACTTAATGGCTATTTTTTGTGTGACCGAGGGCGTTTTGGCAGCGGTTATATTAATGGTTCACAGCGACTTGATTATGCCGGAGTAAAAAGCCAAGAACCTGGCGATAATAGTTTTAAAGCCATAGAGCAAGATATTGCACTGGCCACTGCCAACCAGTGGCTGCAACAATCGGATGCCGATAAAACCTGGGCTATTGGCTCGAGCCGGGCATCAACCGAAGCTAATTTTTTATTGGCTGAACTGATTGGCGCAGAACATGTTGTCGCCGGGCTGAGCGAACAAGAAGCTCAAATTAACCAGCGCATTGCGCAGATATGCCAGCACAGTGGTATTGCTACACCGTCGATTGCCGAGATCGAAAATGCCGACGCCATCTTAATTCTGGGTGAGGACATCAGCAATACCGGGCCACGAATCGCTCTGGCGCTGCGGCAATCGGTGCGCAACAAAGCTTATCAATTGGCGGCGGATATGCGCTTGCAAACTTGGCAAGATGCGGCGATTAGAAACCTGGCGCAAAGCCAACGTTCGCCGTTATTTATTATCTCCGCCACCGAGTCCGGCCTGGACGATGTCGCCGCCGAGCTTGTGTCTTTAGCACCGGATCAAATAGCCAGTTTTGGCCAGCAAATCGCAGCCCAAATACAGCAGCCGGATGAATCGGCGACCGAACAAATTAAAACCATTACCAAGGCGTTATTGGGCGCTAAAAAGCCACTAATTTTAAGTGGCAGCAGCCTGCAGCACGCGGGCATTGTCGAAGCGGCTTTGGCGGTGGCCCAGTCACTTCAAGACCAGTCACTGCAAGCCCAGCAGCAAGCCCAGCCTCAACATGTCAGTTTGAGTTATTGCTTGCGCGATGCCAATAGCATGGGCCTGGCTTTATTGAGCTCGCCCAAGAATTGTTTAACCTCGTTATTAGCCGACGAAGTTGAAATAGATACCCTACTCATCCTGGAGAATAATCTTTACCGACAGCTGCCGCCAAAACAAGTGCAGCAGCTGCTCGGCAAAGCTAAACGTATTATCGCCTTGGATTGTATCGAGCACGCTACGCTTGAACACTGCGACCTGGTATTGGCCACGGCTTCTATTGTCGAGAGCTCCGGCAGCCTGATAAATTTTGAGGGCCGGGCGCAGCGTCACTACCCGGTCTTTGCCCCAGCCGAGCAGCGCCTAGCCAGCTGGCAATGGCTATTACAACTAGGCCAGGCGGCGGCCAACAAAACCTTCGCTACGCTACAGGGCTTCGACGATGTGGTCCAAGCCTGCGCCAGCAGCAGTCCAGTATTATCCGGCTTAAGCCAGGCTGCACCCAGCCAGGACTTTAGCCAGCAGGGCTTAAAAATACCGCGCCAAAGTCATCGCTACAGCGGTCGCACCGCGATGCACGCCGATGTCTCGGTGCACGAACCCCAGCAGCCACAAGATTCAGAAACTCCGCTGGCCTACACCATGGAAGGTTTAAACCGCGACCAACCCGCCGCACTCAAGCCCTTTGTCTGGGCGCCCGGCTGGAACTCTAACCAAGCCCAACAAAAAGGCAGTTTTAACAAGCAGCAGCAAGAAATTGACGGCCTAAATAACAACGCGGCGGCGGGTCAAAAATTGTTTGCTAAACGAGATAAAACCAAGCAACTCATTGCCGCACACACACCGCCGATGGATCAAACTTCAGCAACGCCGGAAGGCATGTGGCAGCTAATTGCCCTATACCGGGTTCACGGCAGCGACGAACTATCCAGCTACACCGATGAAATTGCCGAGCTATCCGGTCCGGCTTTTATTGGCCTGGATCAATCGGTAGCCACCCAGCTGCAAGTTAACAGCGGTGATGGCCTGGTGTTAGACACCGGCACCGAACAGCTGAGCCTAGAAGTAAAAATTCTCAGCCGCGTGGCAAAAAATTGTGTCGCCTTTTGCGCCGGTTTTGAACAAACCCAAGGCTTACATAGTGGACAGCCAGTCGCGTTACAACGCGACCCACAATGGCAAGCGCGACCGTTATTAATTGCCACCGATATCAGCAACCCCAATGCGCCAACAATAAGTAGCGGGGGCAGACATGTCTGAGCTTAACCCGGTACTTTTTGCCCTGCTGGTTTTGGTCGGCGGTATTGCCGGCGCCGCCATATTGACTTGGTGGGAGCGGCGTTTATTAGGTTTCTGGCAAGACCGACTCGGGCCCAATCGCCTTGGGCCGTTTGGCATAGGCCAAGTCGCCGCCGATATGATCAAACTGTTATTTAAAGATGATTGGGTGCCGCCCTTCGCCGACCGCGCGGTCTTTATCTTTGCCCCCACCGCTATCGTGGTTGCCATGATGATGGGTTTTGCGGTGGTGCCCTTTGGCCCAGGCGCCTACATTGTTGATCTAAATATCGGCCTATTATTTTTTCTCGGCATGACCTCGCTGGCGGTGTATAGCGTGCTGCTGGGTGGTTTGGCCTCCAATAACAAATACGCTCTACTGGGTGGTTTGCGTTCAGCCGCGCAAATGATTAGCTACGAAGTATTTATGGGTTTGTCGTTGATGGGCGTGGTCATGATGAGCGGCAGCTTTAGCTTGGTGGATATTGTCGAGGCGCAAAAAGACGGCTGGTTTTGTCTCAGCCAGTTTCTCGGCCTAGTGGTATTTTTGGTGGCCGGCATCGCCGAAAGCCACCGCCTACCGTTTGATTTGCCCGAGGCCGAACACGAGCTCACCGCAGGCTTTCACACCGAATACGGCGGCATGAAATTCGCCATGTTTATGCTCGGTGAATACCTCGGCCTGATGCTAATTTCCTGCATGATTGTCAGCTTATTTTTTGGCGGCTGGCTGGGTCCTTGGCTACCACCTTTTTTATGGTTTGCCATCAAAGTATTTATTGTAATTTGCTTTTTTGTATTGCTGCGGGCGGCTATCCCCCGCCCCCGCTATGACCAATTAATGTCACTGGGCTGGAAGGTGATGCTGCCAATCAGCCTGTTTAACCTGCTGCTCAGCGGCGCCATTCTACTTTGGCTGGAGGGCAGCCCATGATCAGCCAAATACGCACGGTGTGGCGGGTGTTAAAACATACCTTTAGCAAGCCCGAAACGGTGCAGTACCCGGAACAAAAACCCTATTTAGCACCGCGCTACCGCGGTCGTATCGTCCTGACCCGCGACCCCGATGGCGAAGAACGCTGTGTTGCTTGCAACCTCTGCGCCGCCGCCTGCCCAGTTGATTGCATCGCCTTGCAAAAAGATAGCCGTGAGGACGGCAGCTGGTACGCCGAATTTTTTCGGATTAATTTTTCCCGCTGTATTATGTGTGGCATGTGTGAGGAAGCCTGCCCCACCTATGCCATCCAATTGACCCCAGACTTTGAGATGTGTGAATACGACCGTCAGAATATGGTTTATGAAAAGGAGCACCTATTAATTAACGGTGTCGGCAAATACCCCGACTACAATTTTTATCGAGTATCCGGCCTGCAGACGGCCACCAAAGATAAAGGCGAAGCGGAAAACGAAGCCCAGCCCATCGATGTGCGGAGCCTGCTGCCATGAAACTCATTGGAGCCAAATTATGTTAGGCCTCAGCCTCTTTTATATCGCCGCCGCGGTGGCTTTGGCGGCGACGGTGATGGCCATGAGCCGAACCAATGCGGTGCACGCTCTAATCTATTTGATTGTATCGCTATTGGCGGTAGCGGTGGTTTTCTTTTTACTCGGCGCACCTTTTGCGGCTGCACTTGAAGTCGTCATCTATGCCGGTGCCATTATGGTGTTGTTTGTTTTTGTCATCATGATGCTCAACCTTGGCGACCGCGGCGAACAACAGGAAAAGCAGCTGCTACAGCCAAAAATTTGGTTGGGGCCAGTCTTTTTGGCGCTGCTGCTGTTGGCTGAACTGATCTATATAATGGCCGCCACCGAAGTCCAACTCGATGTTGAAATCATTAGCGCCAAGCAAGTCGGCATCAGCCTCTATGGGCCCTATGTGCTGGCGGTAGAAATTGCCTCGATGCTGTTATTAGCCGGTTTAGTCGGCGCCTATCATCTAGGTCGCCAACACTTACGCCGCGACCAAGAACCGACCGCAACACCGAAGCAGATTGAGGAGCCACGCTAATGCAGGGACTCAACATTCCACTCAACCATGTGCTGTTGCTGGCCAGTTTATTATTCTCTATCGGCATGCTGGGTTTGATGATACGGCGCAATATTATTTTTATTTTAATGTCGCTGGAAGTCATGCTCAATGCCGCAGCGCTGGCGTTTATCGCGGCGGGGGCCCACTGGGGCCAGGCCGATGGGCAGATTATGTTTATGCTTATTCTAACCGTCGCCGCCGCTGAGGTCGCCGTCGGCCTAGGCTTGGTATTGCAACTGCAGCGGCGCTTTAAATCCTTAGATATGGACAAGGTGAACAGGATGCGAGGTTAATGATGCGCGAACTGGTCTGGCTTATTCCACTCACCCCCTTGCTGAGCTCGGTGTTATTAATGCTCGGTTCGGGTCGCTTACCCCGTCGATTGATCGCTCTGATCGGCGTTACTTCGGTTGGCATCGCCGCGCTGCTGAGCCTGGCCCTACTGCTGGATTTTTTAGGCTCGCCCGAACCCTTCAAGGTGCTGCTGTGGAATTGGCTGCAAGTCGGTAGTTTTAATGCCCAAATCGCTTTTCATATTGATGGCCTAACGCTGGTCATGATGTCGATCATCACCGGGGTTGGATTTCTAATTCATTTGTTTTCCAGCGAGTTTATGCAGCAAGATGACAGCTATGCCCGCTACTTTGGCTATCTCAATTTATTTGTAGCCGCCATGTTAGTACTGGTGCTGGCCGACAATTTGTTATTGCTGTATTTGGGCTGGGAAGGCGTTGGCGTATGCAGTTATTTATTAGTCGGTTTTTGGTACCAGGACAGCGGCAACGGCCGCGCCGCACGCAAGGCATTTATTGTTACTCGCATTGGCGATACCGCCATGGCTCTGGGCCTGCTGCTACTGTTTAGCGAATTTGGCTCATTACATATCGCCACCATTAATGGTTTGGCGGCGCAGCAATGGCAAGGTGGCGGCGCCATACCACTGCTGGCCTGCTGCTTATTATTGGCCGGGGCGGCGGGAAAATCGGCCCAGCTGCCACTGCATACCTGGCTGCCGGACGCCATGGCCGGGCCCACGCCGGTCAGCGCTTTGATCCACGCGGCGACCATGGTCACCGCCGGAGTCTATTTAATTGCCCGTCTGCATCCGTTATTTTTATCGGTACCTACGGCCATGGTGATCATCGCGCTAATAGGTTTGAGCACCTCATTGTTAGCGGCTTTTAGCGCGCTGTGTCAGCAGGATATAAAACGTATTTTGGCCTACTCGACCATAAGCCAAATTGGCTATATGTTTTTAGCTCTGGGGGTTGGCGCCTGGAGTGCCAGCATTTTTCACTTAATGACCCATGCTTTTTTTAAGGCGCTATTATTTTTAGCCGCCGGGGCCATTATCCACTGCCTGCACCACGAACATAATATTTTTAAAATGGGCGGCTTACGCAGCCGCTTACCCATCGTGTTCTGGAGTTTCCTATTCGGTTCGGCGGCCCTGGCGGCGCTGCCATTGACCTCCGGATTTTTCTCCAAGGATGCCATTTTATTACAAGCCTATCTGGTGCCTGGGCTCGGCCCCTGGCTATGGCTGGCGGCTTTATTGGGCGCCTTATTGACCGCGCTGTACAGTTTTCGCTTAGTGTTTGTGGTGTTTTTTGGCGAGGCCCATACCCAGCCAGATAAACAACCCGGGCTAAGAATGTCCCTGCCCTTGGCCATACTCTGCCTGCTGGCTTTTTTTGGCGGCTGGCTGACCATTCCGGTAAGCGACGTCTTTCCACCACAATCATCACAGCACCCGGCGCTATGGGTGGAAGTGATCTCCATTACAGTACCACTGCTAGGCTTGTTACTGGCTTACCTGCTCTACGCAGGCAAACAAATTAATCGCCAGCAGTTGCAGCAAGCCCAATGGGCGCAGAGCTTAAAAGGTTTCTGGCGGCGCGGCTGGGGCTTCGACCAATTGTATACCTGGCTATTTGTCCGCCCGTACCACGGCTTGGCTAAATTATTAAAAAACGAACCCTTGGATCGTTGCTATCATGGCATTGTCGCGATATTTCAAAATGCCAACCTGGCCCTCGCCGCCAGCCAAAACGGCCGCCTGCGCAGCTACCTGGCGGTGATGGTGTTTGGCTTGGTGATGTTGCTGGCCCTGTCCCTGGGAGCACAGCGATGATCATGATTGAGCTGATTGGCATCTTATTATTCGGTGGTGTACTGGCTTTAATCGCCGAGAAATTTCATCCCCGGGCCCCGGTCTGGACCGCCTTGGCGGTCATCATCAGCGCCGGAATATATTTGCTGTGGGTATTTATCGACCTGCCCGCCATCAGCAGCCAGCCCACCGACCCCAACAATGCACAAACATGGTTGATGCATATCAGCCTGGCCTGGATCCCTAGCTTTGGTATCCGGCTGGAGCTGGCAATGGATGGCCTCAGCTTATTGATGGTGGCATTAAGCCTGGTCTTGGGCGCTGTCGCCGTTTGCTCCTCTTGGACCGACGTCAAACAAAAGCTGGGGTTTTTTGAGGCCAACCTGCTCTGGACCTTGGCCGGCGTGCTGGGTGTATTCCTGGCCATGGATATGATTCTGTTTTTCCTATTTTGGGAAGTGATGTTAATACCCATGTATTTTTTAATCGCTATCTGGGGCCATGAAAAGCGCGCCTACGCCGCGATGAAATTTTTTATCTTCACCCAGGCCAGTGGCCTATTGATGTTGGTCGCTATTATCACCCTGGCCAGCCTGCACCAACAAAGTAGCGGCGAGTGGAGCTTCAGCTATTTCGATTTACTGAATACCCCGCTGTCGCAGCAAACGGCGCACTACCTAATGCTGGGCTTTTTTATTGCCTTTGTGGTTAAGCTGCCCAGCTTTCCCTTTCACCCCTGGCTGGCTGACGCCCATACCCAAGCACCCACTGCCGGCAGTGTTATTTTGGCGGGCATATTACTGAAAACCGGTGCCTACGGTTTAATTCGTTTTGCCATCCCGCTGTTCCCCCAAGCCTCGCTGGAATTTTCCAAGGTGGCCATGTTATTAGGTGCCGCCGGAATTATTTATGGTGCGGTATTGGCGTTTCGCCAAACCGACTTTAAACGCTTAGTGGCTTACAGCAGTGTTAGCCATATGGGTTTTGTCCTGCTTGGCATATACGCTTGGAATGAGCTGGCGCTGCAAGGAGCGGTAATGCAAATGGTCGCTCACGGTTTTAGCACCTCGGCCTTATTTATGGTGGCCGGTTCCTTGCAGCAGCGTTTACACAGCCGCGATCTAAATTTAATGGGCGGTCTGTGGCAAAGCATGCCACGCATGGGCGCGGTAAGCCTATTTTTTATTATCGCTTCCCTGGGCCTGCCTGGCCTGGGAAATTTTGTCGCCGAATTTTTGGTACTGCTCGGGCTGTTCCAAACCGATCGCTGGCTGGCGGTTATTGCCGCCTTGGGCTTAATCACCGGCGCCGCCTATTGTTTGATTTTGATGCAAAGATCTTTCCAGGGTGAACCCAGTGAAAAACACCGTGGTCTGGTCGATTATGGCGGCCGCGAAATGGTCTGCATGACGGTGATGATGCTGGCCCTGATTATTCTTGGGCTTTACCCGCAGCCGGTATTGGACGTGGCTCGCCCCGTGGTGGTTGGCTTGTTGCAGTTTGCCGGCGCAGGGGTAAATTTGGCGGGGCTAGCACCATGAGTAAAATAGAACTGCTGGCGCTGCAACCCATTATTATTTTATCTCTCAGCACTTTGGTGCTGATGCTGCAAACATCAATAAAACGCCATTCTGGCCTGGCTAGAATGATTGCCCTGCTGGGTTTGGGGCTGGCACTGCTCAGTTGTTATTCGGTCAGCGAATTGCTGACGCAGCAAAATTCTGGCGTCGCGGCGATGCAAATAACGGCGTTAATCATGGTTGACCAGTGGGGCTTATTTTTTACCGCCTTGCTGCTATTTACCGCCATGGTGACACTGGTTTTATCTCGGCAGGAAAAAGCAGAGGACGATCGCGGTGATGAATACTACCTATTATTACTGCTCGCCAGCCTAGGCGCTATCATACTAAGCCAAGCCAACCACGTCGCTAGCTTGCTGCTCGGGATGGAATTAATGGGCATTGCACTGTACGGTCTAATTGCATTTTCAGAAAAATCCGCGCTCGGCTTGGAGGCCGCAATTAAATACCTGGTCTTGTCCGCCTCCGCCTCCGCCATGCTGTTGTTTGGCTTCGCGCTACTCTATGCCGCCAGTGGCGAACTCAGCTTTGCCGGTATTGGAGCCAAGGCCGCTGCGGCCTATCAACAAAACCCCGTGTTGGTATTGGCCGCCATAGCCCTGCTGTTATCGGGGTTTGCCTTTAAGCTGTCACTGGTGCCCTTTCATATGTGGACCGCCGATGTTTACCAAGGCGCGCCCATTACAATCACCGCCTTTTTGGCCACCGTTGCTAAAGCCGCGATGTTAATTGTTCTATGTCGCATGTTTATCGACGCTCAACTGCAGCACTACTCCAGTTTTATCAATGCCCTGAGCTTACTGGCAATAGCATCAATGCTGGTCGGCAATATCTTAGCCCTGCGCCAGCTAAATATAAAAAGACTGTTGGCCTATTCCTCTATTGCGCATTACGGTTATCTGCTGATTGTCCTAATTGCCGCCAGCCATAACCAGACATTGATTACCGAAGCTAGCAGCTTTTATCTTTGCGCTTATATTTTTAGTAGCTTGGCGGCCTTCACCGCACTCGCCAATTTACACATAGATGATGGCGCCGAGGATCAATTTTCACTGCTCAAAGGCCTATTTTGGAGCCAGCCTTGGCAAGCCCTATTGCTGACCGCAGCACTGCTATCGCTGGCTGGCATTCCGCTAACGGCTGGGTTTATCGCCAAGTTCTATATTATTAATAGCGCCGTTGCGGGTTCTCACTGGCTCTTAGTTGGCAGCTTAGTCATCGCGAGTGCAACCGCAATTTTTTATTATCTGCGCCTTATTTTTGCCATGAGTAGACCAGCGGATACAGAGGCAAGCACCGTTGCCGTCATTTCCCACTCGCAGAACCTTTTGGCTTTCTTACTATTACTCTTGGTTTTATGGCTAGGCATCTGGCCGCAACCCCTAATTAGCTACCTCGGTGGTTTATAAATACCGCCTGAGTTGGCTGGTAGCTGTTCATCCAGCATCTGAATTGCTCTGAACAAAGTAAAAAGTACGTTTAGCGGTGTAAATAATTGGTTTTTAACACTGTTATGGGGCAATTTGGCCGTGAACTGAATAGTTACGATGGTTTTCGCAAATGTTCTGCTATATTAATATAAGCCTACATTTGCCGTTCGAGCAAAGGAGATAATAATGCTACGTTCCGTTGACCTCAGTGACTATATGTTACAAAACCCAGTCAAAATTCATGCCGACGCTGATCTATTTGCCGCTGTGGATTTAATTATTGAGCACAAAATATCCGGACTCTGCGTGGTCGGGGAAAACGACGCCTTGGTCGGCGTGCTATCTGAAATGGACTGTTTAAAAGCCATTTTATCGGCGGTCTATGATGAGAACAGCAATGTCGGTAATGTCAGTGATTATATGACCGCTGACGTAGATACCTGCGAGCTGCACGCCAATGTCGTTGACGTTACCAATGATATGCTGCAAAAAGGTCACCGTCGCCGCCCAGTGGTCAGCAACGGTCGCCTGGTCGGGCAGATTACCTGCCGTCGTTTACTTAGCGTGGTTAGCGAGTTTAATAAGAACTAGCGCTACTGGCTTCATGTTACATTTGCTTAGTGCGCGGCTGGTCCCATTGCTTTTACGCCGGAAATTAGTGTTTTTATCCGGCTTAGCTCTGGCGTTTTATTTTCCAGCCACGCCGTAAATCCGTCCTTCGGGGCTTCGCTTCGACTCCCTGTCTCAGCGAGGCTGGAAAACAAAACCCCAGATCTAAGCCTAGGCCCCCCACTAGTCCACGCTGGTTAATTTAATGCGTTACCGGTAGACCCTAATCTTAGGGCTAGCTTACGCCGTCCCTCGATTTACTGCTTATTAATAATGACCGCTTGAATACTGGTGTACTCTTCCAAGCCATACTTGGCGAACTCAACCCCAAAACCCGATTGTTTAACCCCGCCAAAAGGTACATTGGGCTGAATTGCGGCGTGGTTGTTAATCCAGGCAGTACCCGATTCTAAACGGCTGGCCAACTTCGCGGCCTTATCCAAATCACTTGACCAGATCGAGCCGCCCAAACCATTTTCATTATTGTTGGCGCGGTCGATAACCTCATCAATATCGCTGTATTTAATGATCGGTAAAATGGGGCCGAAGGGCTCCTCATCAACCAAGCGACAACCGTCAGTAATATCGGTAACAATGGTAATCGGATAAAAATACCCCGGTCCCGCAGGAGCTTCACCGCCGGTAACAAACGTAGCGCCGCAGGCTTTGGCGTCTGCCGCCAACTCCAACACGACATTAAGCTGGTCTTGGTTATTGACCGGACCGTAGTCCATGCCCTCTTCCAGTCCATTGCCCACTTTCACCGATTTAGCAATGGCGGCAAGCTCGGCCACTAGCTCATCGTGAATACTGTCATGCACATACAAGCGCTTTAGAGCGGCGCAGGTTTGACCGCTGTTAGTGAAGGCCGAAGCAAAAATACGCGGTGCCATAGCCTTGATGTCGATATCAGGCAGGATAATGCCAGCGTCGTTACCGCCTAGCTCCAAGGTTAGGCGCTTAAGATTACTGGCAGCGTTTTGCATAATATTTTTACCGGTGGGAGTCGAACCGGTGAAAACAATTTTATTGATATCCGGGTGAGAAGTCATGGCGCGGCCAATTCCACCTTCACCGCAGATAATATTGAGCACGCCAGGGGGAAGTATCTGCTGCGCTTTTTCAACGAATTTGATGGTCGATAAAGGCGTATAGGATGACGGTTTAACCACCACCGTATTACCCGAGCGCAAAGCCGGGATAATATGCCAAATAGCGATCAACAAAGGCCAGTTCCAAGGGGTAATAGAACCCACTACACCCAGGGGCTTACGGTGCACTTCGGCACGAATTTGATCATCGTCTTGCAAGACTTCAACTGGCAGCTCTAAATCAGCATTGGAGCGTGCCCATACTGCGGCGCCGCCTACTTCAAAATACGCGCCCTGGCCGCCAAAGGCCTGCAAAGGGCGACCCTGCTCTTGGGTAATGATTTGAGCGAAGTCGTCAATATTGGCTTCGAGCATATCGGCCAATTTCAAGCAAGCTTGCTTACGCTCATCGTCGGAAGTTTGGCTCCAACTCGCAAAGGCCGTGCGGGCTGCAGCCACAGCCAAATCTAATTGCTCTGGGCTGGCCACGGGAGCCTGTGCAACCACTGCCTCCGTCGCCGGGTTGATGACATCAAAGCTGCCTACACCCGCAACCGCTTCACCGTTAATTATCATTTTGTAAGACACCGTGATCTCCTTTGGCGTTAGCCTATTCTATATTCATGCGCTGCTTCTATGTGCCAGCCATTTTTATCAGTAGACCAAATCGATGATCGTTATTCTTGTTCCAGAGGGAAAAATAAACTTGTCTCGTGGTGCATGACCACTATCGCTGCAGCCTCAATAAGACGAAACTCGATTCGGCAAAATGACACCGTTGCTAAGGCGATACTGCTGCATAAGAGATTTCATAGCGGCTAGTTTAGCGGGCTGTTGTTTGGCCAAATCATTGCGCTCGGCTAGATCCTGGTGCAAATCAAACAGCTGCCATTGGCCGTTACCAATTGGCGCGGGGGCAAACACCGCCTTCCAATTCCCCTGACGAATGTACTGCTTGCCAAATAGCTCACCGGCAATAACACGCTCGTTATCGGTTGGCATATTGGAGCGCAAACTGGGGTATTGATTGCGGCCATCGATAGCCAAGCTGCTGCTATCTTGCTGCGGTGGCGTAATTTCCGCCATTGCTAGCAGGGTCGGCAGCACATCCTGGACCGCCATCAGCTGATGATTGATACCGGGCTTGAGTTTTTTAGGGAAGTGAACAAATGCAGGAACACGAATACCACCCTCCTGCGGGTAACCTTTATAGCCGGCGAAACCCGGCGCACCGGCCCAGGCCCAACCCGCATCGTATAAGGTGTAGCTACCGGGCTTACCCATGGCCGCCACCGACATATCATGGTTTTCTAATACCCAGCGACGTATATGCGGGGTCTCCTCTTCTGTCCACAGGGCATCAAAGTCATGGCCCTCGGCGCCGTTGTCAGACAAGAAAATAACAACCGTATTGTCTAACTCGCCACGTTTTTTCAGATACCTTAATAAGCGGCCGGTATGTTGATCGACCTCATCCACCATGGCCGCATAGATCTCCATCGACCTGGCCGAACGTCGCTGTTGCTGCGGGCTAAGTTGCTGCCAAGCGGCCTGATGACTCGGGCGCTTGGCACCTTGGGCATGGCTTGGCAACAGGCCTTTTTGTTTCTGCTTTTGTAAGCGCTGGCTATGCAAGTAATCATAGCCCTGGTCATAGCGGCCTCGATATTTGGCAATGGTTTTATCCGGGGCTTGCAAGGGCCAATGGGGCGCAGTAAAGGCCAGGTAGGCAAAAAATGGTTTGCCGCTGGCTTTATCCTGTTCGATATTGCGAATAATTTCGTCCGCATAAAACTGCGAAGAATATTTAAAATTTCTAGGCAAACTGCCCAGTAACTTGCCGTCTTGGCGATACGGTGCTTTTGCTTCAGGTGTTTTAGCATAGGCGGGACGCATATCGGCATAATGGCTGGCACCGCCGGAGAGCATTGCAAAAGAACGCTGAAACCCACGCTGGGCCGGGCTGTTAGTCGCATCTAAACCCAGGTGCCACTTGCCCGCCATATAGGTCTGGTAACCGGCCTGCTGAAAATAATCACCCATGCTCTTGGCCCGGTTATTTAAATAACCTTCGTACCCCGGCTGCCCCTGCTGGTTGGGCGCCAATTCCTCGGCCATATTACCAAGCCCAACTAAATGGCTATCAACGCCGGTTAGCAACATTGACCGAGTCGGCGAACAGGTAGCGGCGGTATGAAAATTTGTCAGCCTGATACCCTGTTCGGCCAAAGCGTCGAGATTGGGTGTATCAATTTCGCTGCCAAAGGCGCCGAGGTCGGCAAAGCCCATATCATCGGCAACAATTAAAAGAATATTGGGTTTTTTGCTTCGCAGCTGGGTTAGCTGTTCAGCCGATGGCGCTACAGATACTATGACCACGGCTAGCGCTGCAAGTAGTCTAATTTTTTTCAGAATCATAAGCCTATCTAACAGATAATTTTTGCTGCAAAAAAAGGGGCAGCAAAGCCACCCCTTAACTACATCTTACAAAAAATTGAACTTAGAAGTTATAGCTAAAGTTAACACCATACCAACGTGGTGGCGCGTAGAAGGAGGTTGCACCCAAGGCACCCAAATCTAAGTTATAGATACGGTATTCTTCATCGGTGATGTTCTTAACCCATAGCGCTACTTTCCAAGAGTCATCCTCGCCGGCGTAAGAAACATTAGCATTCCAGACTGAATAACCCTCTTCCTTCGAAACTTCTGAGTTAGTCACTTCAAGGTACTGGTCATCGTAAGCTGCACCATCGAGCTGCACCGCCACATTACCGCTGCCAACATTCCAGTTATAACGACCTAAGAAGTTAAAGCTATAACCCGGGGCATTGGGCAATTCATTACCTGTAACGATTCCACCGTTGGCATCAAAGACTGAATCCACTTCAGATTCATTCAGAGACAAACCAAAGATAAAGTCCCAGTTCTCACCCGGGGTAAGAAACAACTCAACTTCACCACCATAAACTTCGGCATCGGAGTTATCGACTTGGGGTGTTAAACCGGTCAAAGCAAAAGCTTGGTAATCTTCATAGTCATAATAGAAGGCGGTAGCATTTAAGCGAGCTATGCCACTGAATTCAGTTTTAACACCAATTTCATAGGAGTGTAGCGTTTCTTCTTTATGCTGGAAGTTACTGGTGCTTGGCAAGATACCGGCGTTAACCGACCAGTTGCCGCCTTTTATGCCACGATTGTAGGAAGCAAACACCAAGGTGTCTTCCGAGGCGCGCCAATCCAACTGAATGCGGGCCGCGTAATCACCATAATCGATACTATTTTGCGGCAAGCCACTAACCGTAGAAATCACCTGGGAAGGTGTATTGATATCGCTATAGCTATTTACAAAGTCAATTTCTTTATCGTCTTGCGACCAACGCAAACCGGTAATCAAAGTAACGTCATCACTGAGGTCAAACTCCAGCTGGCCAAACAAAGACCAGTTTTTAGAATCAACCTTGGCGGTGTAATCCGTTGCGGCACCTTGAGCCACCACAATAGACGCTGGCGCACCAACACCAGGGGGGGCAAAATCCGTACAACCCAATACAGTGCCATCGGGAAGTGCTGGCGGCGCAATGGCACCGGCTGCACAACCACCTACCGCACCAGGTATACCTTCAGTAATGGCGCGGTTGGTTTGCTCCATATTCAAATAGTAAGCACCGGCCTGCCAACGCATAGCATCGCCTTCTCCGGACAAACGAAATTCCTGCGAGAACTGCTCGTAATCAGCGATGGTGGTGAAATTTACCGCCAGAATAGGAAAGCCGTCGCCATCTTCGGTGTAAAACTTATCCATCTCGGTGTAGTTGGTGATGGAAATAAATTCCATATCATTGTCGAGGTCAACGGTAAACTTGGCCGTGGCGCTAGTAGATTCGCGGTCGAAATAACCGGTGTATTCGGAATCGTGCTCAAACGGACGCACCACGGTGTTATCACGCAGGCCCAAACCGGTAGCAGGATCAACCGCTGCGCCGCCCTGAGAATAGATGACATAGCCGCCGGTAGGCACATCGTCGTCTTTGGTGTACTTAACAGAAAAATCTGCCAACACAGTATCGCTAAGATCAACTTGCAACTGACCACGTAAGGCATAGCCATCACGTCCACCTAAATCACGAGCAGAAGGCTGCGAGGCTTTCACATAGCCATCACCCTGCTCCCAGCGAGCAGAAAAACGACCGCGAACGGTGTCGGATAAAGAACCGCCGACCGCGCCTTCGACAGTGCGGGTGCTATTTTCAGAAAACGAAACGTCAACATAGCCATTGGTTTCTTCGTTAGAAGCGTCTTTGCTAAGGTAGTGAATCAAACCACCGGTAGCGTTGCGACCAAACAAGGTACCCTGTGGGCCACGTAACACCTCAACCCGCTCAACATCAAATAGCTGACCAGAGATAGCGTTCATGCTGCCGATATAAACGCCGTCGCTGTAAACGGCAACCGGGGCTTCTAGGTTATCGGTAAAGTTATTTTGAGAAACACCACGTAAGTTAAACGTGGTCAGAGTTGGGGACCAGGTATTCACCTGTAGTCCAGGTACCTGCTGAGTAATCTCGGTGGTATTAGTAACCCCTAGGGCTTTCATCTGGTCGCCCGAAAAGGCACTGACCGAAACACCAACGTCCTGTAGATTTTGCTCACGTTTTTGAGCGGTGACCACGATTTCTTCCAATACCGCGGCGGCGGCATTGCCAGACATGATGGCTGCCGCCAAAACGCCTAAAGTAAAACGACCGGCACGATGAAGGTGCAGAGCTGATTTGTTTAACATAGCTTCCTCACTGATCCCAAAAAGACTTAAATTAGTTTTTATATATCAGGTCGCCACAGCTTATTGTTGTAATGCTATAGGGCGTCCTGAACTATTGCGCACGCTGTTATTTTTGTTTTCCAGCGATGTATGAAAGTGTAGCCCCTGGCAAGACCTAATTTCTTGCCCCAGAGAGAAAGTAAAAATAGCACCAAAGCGAAACCAATAGGTAATTTCATTGCCGCTGACAAAATAAAATATCACCCTAAAAATAATACGACTTGCTAAGCGAGTAAATTTGTAACAAAAAAAACGCCGCATAAGCGACGTTTAATTCAATAGTTTTCAAGCAGTTAGCTCCAGGAGCCTGTGATCAAGTCCCGTACGCCTCTGGCACTCAGAGCATTTTGAGATCAAGGCATCAAATACAGCAAGGCTGGTTGCCTGGCGAGATTTGATAACGAAGATCTTGAAATGCTCTGAGCGCCCCGAAAGGGCGCGCTTATAAAAGGCCAACTACTTTGTCAGGCAGCTTGGAAAGGAGTCGCCATTACACTACGCTGACTTTCGCGTATTTGGCCTTTTCTAAGCCCGCAGAGAACATACGGGACTTAATCAAAGGCTCCTTAATCCTGAAGTTTATCCCAAACTTCCTGATCACGCTCATCGGTCCATATACGGGGCCAATCGATACCGTCAAACTCATCCCATAAGCGCTGCACATCAAAGGGCAGGCAATGCTCGAAAATAGGCCACATGCCGAATTTAGGACCCAGATGCTCATGGGTCGCCTCAAAGGCTTCTTTTACCGTGCCGCCACGCTTATGCACTTCGCCGACTTTTTCGATCATACCGGTCAAGAAACCCCGGGTCTGCTCAATCGCCGCGTCAACATTGTCACGACCGCGCGCAACCGCACCACGACCACCAACCAATACTTCGGCCTCGTAGGCCTTAACCTTATCTAGGGTTTTGCTGGACCAATCAAAGTGAAAGGCATCACCGGTATACAAGGCCGCCGCGGCTTCCACCAAGTCTCCGGCAAACAATACCTTCTGTTTGGGTAACCAGGCAACAATATCGCCGGCGGTGTGGCCACGGCCACAATACTCAAGAATCAAGCTACCGCGATCGCCGCCCAGAGGAATTTCCATGCGCTCGTTGAACACTAGGTCGGGGTGAGTTAAGCCGGGTATTTCATCGGGTTCGCGGAACAAACGCGGCATCCGGCCGAACTCACTGGCCCAGTCCTGCATACCGCGCTCTTCGATTAAGAACTTAGTTTTTTCATGGGCAATGATAGACTCAGCACCATAGGCGCTGGCACCCAATACCCGTACAGCGTGATAGTGTGACAACACCAAGTATTTAACTGGTTTGTCGGTATGCTCACGCAGCATTTCCAGCCAATCACGGCCCGCTTTTGGAGTCGCTCTCGCCTCAAAAGCAATGATGAAGTCTTCTGCTTCAATCGCGCCCACATTGGGGTCACCTTCGGCGGTTAAGGCATAAACGCCATCCGCTAGAACTTCTAAAGTTTCTGTTTTAACACCTAGGTCCGCCGAGGACGCAAATGGTTTTTTAGCCATTAGATCACCTATCTCAATAATCACTCATTAGTTGTTTTTGCCTGCCCAAGCAATAACGCCAGGCCGCTTTAGTACCGCGCTAACATCTGGCCAAACTTGGCTGCAGAGGCCAAAACAATAGCACAACTAGTTTCAATGTTAACCTTTTTCGGTGAATATATTTTCAATTTCCGCTAAAAAACCGAGATAACTGTTGATAACAACGATCCAACTGGCTATATTGATCTCAAATGAGAGCATTAATAAAAAACAACCAGAACGCCCAAGCAGCAACCTCAAAACAGCTGCCAGCGTTTTTGAAACAATAACTCACCTGCAACCTTTTTAGTCGGGCCCCGTATTATGCTGAAAACCTATACCAACCCAGTCTATGACTATGTCCGCAGCTCCGATCAGAGCGGAGAAGCCATCACCCACCACCCGGTCATTATTGTGGGTGCCGGCCCTTGCGGCTTAGCAGCAGCACTGGACTTTGCCCAGCAGGGCGTAAATACCATTGTGCTAGACGATAATAATACGGTCAGTGTCGGCTCGCGCGCTATCTGCTTCGCCAAGCGCACACTGGAAATTGTTGATCGTTATGGCTGTGCCGCACCGATGGTGGCGAAAGGCATTACCTGGCAAAAAGGCAAAGTATTTTTTAAACAAGACCAGATTTACGACTTTGATCTGCTGCCACAAAGCGGCCATAAGCAGCCGGCTTTTATCAATCTGCAGCAGTATTATTTCGAAGAGTATATGGTTAACCGCGCCGCCGAACTGCCGGCTATTGACCTGCGCTGGCAACACCGGGTCAGCCATGTCGACGCCCAGGCCGAGCAAACCCTAATCACCGTCGAAACCGCAGACGGCCCTTATCAAATGAGCTGCGATTATTTGTTGGTTGCCGACGGTGCCAACAGCAAAATTCGCGACCTACTCGGGCTTGAGTCCAAAGGACAGGTATTCCAAGATCGCTTTTTGATTGCCGATGTGGTGATGAAACCCGACTTCCCGACCGAGCGCTGGTTCTGGTTTGACCCACCATTTCATCCCAATCAATCCGTCCTGCTGCACGCCCAGGCCGATGACGTCTGGCGGATTGATTTTCAACTAGGCTGGGACGCCGACCCAGAAGAAGAAAAGAAAGAAGAGAATATCCGCCCGCGCATCGAAGCCATGTTAGGCAAAGAAGTCGAGTTCGAACTGGAGTGGGCCAGTGTCTACACCTTCCAATGTCGCAAGATGGATAACTACATTAAAAATAGAGTAATTTTCATGGGCGACGCCGCTCATCAAGTTTCACCATTTGGCGCCCGTGGTGCTAACGGTGGGCTGCAATCGGTGGAAAACCTGGCCTGGAAAATCACTCGCATCTTACGTAAAGATGCCCCCCAGGCATTGCTAGAAACATACAATACCGAGCGCCAACACGGCGCTGAAGAAAACATATTAAATTCAACCCGCGCTACCGATTTTATTACCCCTAAAAATGCCATCAGCCGGGTCTTTCGCGATGAAACCTTACGTCTGGCAGAGCACTATGCCTTTGCCCGAAGTTTGGTCAACAGCGGCAGGCTGTCCCTGCCTTGCGACTATCAAAGCTCAGCGATAATCAGCGCCGACAACTTTAGCGCCGGCATTAAGCCAGGCTATGTCTGCCAAGATGCACCGATAGCAATCAACGGCAAGGCGGACTGGTTGCTGTCCCAGCTGGGCAATCGTTTTGTGCTTCTTATCAACTCAGACGATAGTCCTCCAGAATTGCTGCAAAATTTAAACGAAATCGCCACCGACCTGGATATTTTGGAATTAACCACCAGCAAAATCGGTGATAATACGCTGCATGATTGTCAGGGCTTAGTCGCCGAACGTTATCAGCTGGAACCAGGTCAATCCTACTTGATTCGACCCGACCAATACGTCGCCGCCCGATTCCAACAAACCACCGTTGGCGATGTGAGTACGGCCCTACACAAAGCACTTGGCTTTGAACTGAATGAAGGTAAATAGCATGTCCAAACAAAATTTAATTACCGACAATAATTTTGACAATGGCGATGCCTTTTACGCCGAATTAACCGAAGCCCATCGAGATATTAACAGCCAGCAAAGCGAGCGCTTAAATGCGCGCCTGGTGTTGCTGCTCGCCAACCACATTGGTGCTGGCACGGTATTATCTGAAGCAATAAAAATAGCCAGTGATGTAACAACTGAAGCCTCACCATCCATTCAAAAATCAGCCGAGTAATATAATGAGCGATTATAAAAATCTACCATACCTAAACGGTTTTGATAATGAACACGAAACCGAAGCATTGCCCGGCGCACTGCCCATCGGCCGCTTTAGTCCGCAAAAAGTCGCCTACGGACTTTACGCCGAACAGTTCACCAGCACGGCTTTCACCGCGCCCCGCGCCCACAATCGACGCAGCTGGCTATACCGTATTAGGCCTTCCGTAGCCCAGGGTGACTACCAAGCCATCAGCACCGAGCACTTAATTCGCACGGCCCCCATTACCGAGGCCATTACCCCGCCCAATATGATGCGCTGGGACGCCCTGCCTATGCCTGCGGCGCCGACCGATTTAATCGACGGCCTGGTCACCATGATGGCCAACGGCGATGCCGCCGCCGGAGCCGGTGTCGCGGTACACCTTTATTGTGCCAACCAATCGATGCAGCAGCGTTTTTTCTGCAACGCCGATGGAGAGTTGTTATTTGTACCGCAACAAGGTGCCCTGTTATTACGCACCGAATTTGGCCAGCTTTATGTGCCCGCCGGAGAAATTGCAGTAGTGCCACGTGGCGTAAAATTTACCGTGGAGCTGCCTGAAGGCGAAGCCCGTGGTTATATCTGCGAAAACTATGGCGCTTCGTTGAGCCTGCCAGAACGCGGCCCAGTGGGCGCCAACGGTTATGCCAACGACCGTGATTTTCAATATCCGGTAGCCGCCTTTGAAGATGTCGACGGCGAATTTGAACTGCTGACCAAATACGGCGGTAACCTGTTCCGCTGCGAGCTCGACCACTCGCCTTTGGACGTAGTTGCCTGGACCGGTAATTCAGCGCCCTATAAGTATCAACTAAGCCGCTTTAATGTAATAAATACCGTCAGCTACGATCATCCCGACCCCTCAATTTTTACGGTGCTCAGCTCCGCCACCGACACCCCAGGCGTAGCCAACCTCGACTTCGTTATATTCCCGCCGCGCTGGATGGTAGCCGACGACACCTTCCGCCCACCGTGGTACCACCGCAATATTATGAGCGAATACATGGGCTTAATTGAGGGCGTATATGATGCCAAGGAAGCCGGCTTTGTGCCCGGCGGCTCCAGCCTACACAACTGCATGTCACCGCATGGGCCGGAGGCGGCGGTATTTGAAAAAGCCAGCAGCAGCGAGCTTAAACCCCAACGCTATGAAGACACCATGGCCTTTATGTTTGAATCTCGCTATGCTTTCAAGTTAAGCAAATTTGCCCTGGAATCGACTAGCCGCCAGCGCAATTATGTTGACTGCTGGCAAGGTCTAAAGAAATTTTACAATGGCGACATTAGCGCCTGCATCGAAACCCAAGAGTAAACGAGTAAAAACTATGTCTGCGATTAATGAAACTCATGACCCCAAATTAAGCAGCTGGGTAAGCTCAGCCAATAATGGTAGTACCGACTTCCCTATACAAAATCTGCCCTTTGCCAGCTTTCGCCGTAAAAACTCTAGCGAAGATTTTCGCGGTGGGGTGGCCATTGGCAACCAGGTGTTAGACCTTGCCGCCTGTGCTAGCAGTAAATTATTTTCCGATCTGGCTCAAGCTGGAATTGATGCCGCGGCCGAAGCAAAACTCAATCGTTTTATGGCCATGGGTAAAACCTGTTGGTCGGCGGTACGCCTAGCCCTGTCCAATGCCCTGCGCACCGGCTCGGCCTTAGAAGCTACCTTAAAAAGCTATCTTATCCCGATGGATCAGGTGGAATACGGCATGCCCTGCACGGTTGGTGACTATACTGATTTCTATGCCTCGGTTCACCACGCCACCAATATCGGCGCCCTGTTTCGCCCCGACAACCCATTGCTGCCCAACTACAAATGGATCCCCATTGGCTACCATGGCCGCTCATCGTCTATTGGTGTTTCGGGGCAGGAATTCCCCCGCCCACAGGGCCAAACCAAAGCACCGGATGCCAGCGAGCCCAGCTTCGGCCCGTGTAAACGCATGGACTTTGAATTGGAAATGGGTATTTTTGTCGGCGCTGAAAATGAGCTAGGCAAGCCAGTTGGCATCGCCGACGCCGAAGATCATATTTTTGGCCTGTGTTTATTTAACGACTGGTCAGCCCGAGATATTCAAGCCTGGGAATACCAACCGCTAGGCCCATTCTTAGCCAAAAACTTTGCCTCAACTATTTCTCCCTGGATTGTCACCACCGAAGCCCTGGCGCCGTTCCGGTCCGAATTTAGCCACCCCAGTGATGACCCACAACCCTTGCCCTACCTCGACAGCACAGCCAATAATAAAGCCGGCGGTGTTGATGTC